>artificially_reared_2__coassemble_79_pt1 | contig 68967 bp, 48 predicted proteins | sample artificially_reared_2__metabat2_high_PE_035 | metagenome-assembled genome bin artificially_reared_2 | reverse complement strand
TGGAAGGGAAATGGTACCAGTATTGGCTGGACAACAAACTTTTCAGTTCTAAACCAGACGGACGCGAACCTTATACCGTCGTCATTCCGCCACCTAATGTGACAGGTGTTCTCCACATGGGACACATGCTTAACAATACTATACAGGATATCCTTGTACGCCGTGCCCGTATGATGGGCAAGAATGCTTGCTGGGTACCTGGTACCGACCATGCTTCTATTGCAACAGAAGCTAAAGTTGTAAACAAACTTGCACAGCAGGGCATCAAGAAGACTGACCTTACAAGAGAGGAGTTCCTTAAGCATGCTTGGGAATGGACAGAAGAACATGGAGGTATTATTCTTAAGCAGTTGCGTAAGCTCGGTGCTTCATGCGACTGGGACAGAACTGCCTTTACTATGGACGAAGAAAGAAGCAAGAGTGTAATTAAGGTTTTTGTTGACCTTTATAATAAAGGGCTTATCTACCGCGGTGTACGAATGGTAAACTGGGACCCTAAGGCTCTTACAGCACTTTCTGACGAGGAAGTCATCTATAAGGAAGAAAACAGTAAGCTTTACTACCTTAAATATATGGTAGAAGGTGATGCTGAAGGACGCTATGCCGTTGTAGCTACTACACGTCCGGAAACTATCATGGGTGATACTGCCATGTGTATCAATCCTAATGACCCTAAGAACGAATGGCTGAAGGGTAAGAAGGTGATTGTTCCGCTTGTGGGAAGAGTTATACCTGTAATCGAAGACGACTATGTAGATATCGAATTTGGTACTGGATGTCTGAAGGTTACTCCTGCACACGATGTGAACGACTATATGTTGGGCGAGAAATACAACCTGCAGTCTATCGATATTTTCAATGATAATGGTACAATAAGTGAAGCTGCCGGAATGTATGTAGGCATGGACAGATTCGATGTTCGTAACCAGATTGAAAAGGATTTGGCTGCTGCCGGTTTGCTTGAAAAGGTTGAGGCATATAACAACAAGGTAGGTTTCTCTGAACGTACTAATGTTGCCATAGAACCAAAACTTTCTATGCAGTGGTTCCTTAAGATGAAGCACTTTGCCGACATCGCTCTTCCTCCTGTAATGAATGATGAACTTAAGTTCTATCCTGCTAAATATAAGAATACTTACAAGTATTGGATGGAGAACATCAAGGACTGGTGTATCAGCCGCCAGTTGTGGTGGGGACACAGAATTCCTGCGTACTTCTTGCCTCAGGGTGGATTTGTTGTTGCCGAAACTGCAGAGGAAGCTCTTAAGCTTGCCATCGAAAAGACAGGTGATGCAAACATGAAACTTGAAGACTTGCGCCAGGATGACGACTGCCTTGATACTTGGTTCTCATCATGGTTGTGGCCTATCTCTTTGTTCAATGGTATCAATAACCCAGGCAACGAAGAAATTAAATACTACTACCCTACAGCCGACCTTGTAACAGGACCGGATATCATCTTCTTCTGGGTGGCACGTATGATTATGGCCGGATATGAATATATGGGCGATATGCCTTTCAAGAATGTATATTTCACAGGTATCGTACGCGATAAGATTGGACGTAAGATGTCTAAGTCTTTGGGTAACTCTCCTGACCCATTGGAACTTATTGAAAAATATGGTGCCGATGGTGTACGTATGGGTATGATGCTTGCAGCTCCTGCCGGAAACGATATTCTGTTTGATGATGCTCTTTGCGAACAGGGACGTAACTTCAACAATAAGATCTGGAATGCGTTCCGTCTTGTTAAAGGTTGGACAGTAGAGGGTTCAGAACAGCCTGAATATGCCCGTCTCGCTACTGATTGGTTTGAGTCTATGCTTGCCAAGACAGTTGCCGAAGTTAACGATTTGTTCGGTAAATATCGTTTGAGCGAGGCTCTTATGGTGGTATATAAGTTGTTCTGGGATGAATTCTCAAGCTGGTATCTCGAAATGGTTAAGCCTGCATATGGCCAGCCTATCGACAGTGTAACTTACGAAAAGACATTGAATTTCTTCGAGACTCTGCTTAAACTGCTTCATCCTTTCATGCCATTTATCACAGAAGAGTTGTGGCAGCATATCTATGATCGTAAGGAAGGCGAAAGTATCATGACTCAGACTCTTTGCATGAACGAATCGTTCGATGAAGCTATTATTGCCAAGTTCGAGGCTGTAAAAGAAGTTATCGGTGGTATACGTACTATCCGTCTTCAGAAGAATATAGCACAGAAGGAAGCTTTAAGTCTTGAAGTTGTAGGCGAAAGCCCTGTTGCCGAATTCAATCCGGTTATTGAAAAATTGTGCAACCTTTCTTCTATAGAAAGTGTTGAGGCTAAGGCTGAAGGTGCAGCTGCGTTCATGGTTGGAACAACTGAATATGCTGTTCCTCTTGGCAACCTCATCAATGTGGAAGAAGAGTTGAAGAAGCTTGAAGCTGACTTGAAATATCAGGAAGGTTTCTTGATGAGCGTAATGAAGAAGTTGAGCAATGAGAAGTTTGTAAGCAAGGCTCCTGCAAATGTAATTGAAATGGAACGCAAGAAACAAGCTGATGCTGAAACTAAAATTGCTGCTCTTAAAGAAAGCATTGCTGCATTGAAGAAGTAACAGTAAATAGTAATATACGGAACTCTTATATTACAAATACGGAGTTCATATTATACATATTATAACTGAAACCATACTTAAAAGGCGGAACCAGATGATTAGATTCACCGGTTCCGCCTTTTTTGTCTTAATGTCTTACTGAATGTAGTTTAACTATCTCTCCCAACTCAGGAATGATGACATTTATTTTTCTTTTCCTTGCCTCGGCCGCAAAGACATGAGGAGGATCAAAAAGAGGTTCGTCCGAAAGATCGAATGTGCCGTAATGCATAGGAATAGTGATATGAGCATTCATCTCTTCCGATGCTGTAAGAGCATCATAAGGAGATATATGATTGGGCTTCATAAACCAGCGCGGCTTATATGCTCCTATACCTATCATGCAGTAGTCTATATGAGGAAACAGTTCCGGAAGTTCCTTGAAATGGTGTGCATAGCCGGTGTCTCCGCTATTATAAATAGTTATGCCGTCGGCTTCTATCATGAATGCTCCCCATAGGCGTTCTCCTCCGTCGCTCACTCCGCGCTTGCTCCAGTGTTGTGCCGGAAGAAATGTCAGAGAAAGTCCTCCATCTGTATACTGCTGATACCAGGCTGCTTCAATTACTTTCATATCGGGAAACCAGCTTTTTATGAGTGCTCCGGTTCCTATCCCGCAAAAGAGTTTCATACCGGGATTTTCTGAAAACAGGCGGGTAACACTTGGTTTGTCGAGATGGTCGAAATGATCGTGACTTATAAGAAGATAGTCTATATTCTTAAACACGGAAGGATTGGCTGGCATTTCACTGCGGCGCTTCACAAAAGGGATATTGCCGAATACCGGATCAATCATAAACCGTTTGCCACCCAACTGAAGGAAAAAGGAGTTGTGACCAAGCCATATAAGTGAATTTCCTATCACGCCATCAAGTGAATGAAGGAAATGTACCTTGGGATTCCATTTTATGAGTTTCTTTTCCTTACGGTGGGGGTTGGGTGAAAATCGCCATTTCATAATACTTCCAACTCCAGGCTTCCACCTGTGCTGACGGTTGAAGAACTTTCCTCCCACAGAAGGATTTCCGCGCCATCTTGGGTTTACGGTTTGTAAATGGTCGTTCTTTCTGAATATTATTCGTTCTCCCATAGTATCATATCAATATTTTATCTTATTTAATGTATATAATGGCCATAGCAGATAATATAAGACTGTAATGAAAGCTATGGCAACAGCCAAAAAACAAAAAAACCGGAAGAAAAGTATATGGAATACTTCTCTACCGGCCGGATATCTTAAAATATTAATTACTTTTCGAGCAAATCCTTTAAAAACGCATCAAGTTCCTCATCAAGTCCCTTCAGCAGTTCATCATCGAGAAGCAATGTATCTTCATCGTCTTTCAGCATAAGCTCTGCCACGGTTTCTTTGTCTTCATCTACCAAAACAAAAGAATATGGTTTTACAAGAGATAACTTGTCAAAATAACCCTGGTCATTAAGTGCTGCTATTTCGGCACGAAGAACCGGTTCCACTTCCTTGAAGAAATCTTCCGATTCGTCATCTATCCATTCGTCAATTATGGTACGTGCCAATTCTTCATCGTCATCATTAAAGACAATGAGCTCTCCACTATCTTGCTTTGGCTGCAGATGAATGTCTGTAACAACCGAGTTTTCTTCACCCGGAACATATCTGCATACAGCTTCCTTTATAGTTGAAGATATAGCAGTACGTGTTTTTTCACTAATTTTCATAGGCATAATTACTTTTTAGTACCTCAAAATTACTAAAAAAATCAATCTGTCAAAACATTATGACAAGAAATTATGTTCATTAGGACTAAATAATTATCTGCAAAGTAATATTTAACAGAAAAGTGTGATTACAGACAATAAACAGACACTACGAATTACCGTCAAAACGCTTCATCTGTATGTTGAGTTTGCTGTATACAGACTTCCTTTCGTTGAACTGTGATATATAAAATTTAAGGACATCTTCCTCCTGACTTTTCGGTGAAACATAGTTGGAGGATTTCTTCAACCATTCTTCGGCATTGTTCATATCGCCAATCATCTCATACGACAAGGCTATATTGAAAGCTGCCTTGAATTTTGTATTTCCTTTCTTTAAACGCTCGTATAATGAAATCCATAACTTACGTGCTTCAGTCCAGTTGCCTTCTCTTACATATACACCGGCATCACGCATCTCAACACATCCTCCGTCGAAATACAGACGTTGGGTCTGTTCCCAGTATGGTACTATCTTGTCCGACATTACCTGTGATGCATAGTGGGATGCTTCTTCCATCAGGGATTTCTCGGATATTCTAACACTCGAATCAAAATAAATTGTGTCTGTTTGGCTTAAAGTCATTAACGGCTGACTTCTTTCGGGTACATAGAATCGTACCACAGGTGTAAGACTTACTTGTATTACAGGTATAGATACTCCCCATCCCGGTTGCTGATACTCTTTTTTCTGTACATCCATCAACAGTCTTTCGAATGATATAAGCATGTCAACGCCAAGCATTGAAGTAAGTTCCTGTACTTGCAACTGAGTAAGAGGCTCTGTTTCTCCTTTCGACTGTAGTGCCGAATCGCAAATTATAACCTGATTGAAATACTTGCTGTCGGCTATCATGCCTGCCAGATTCTCTGTAGCCGACTTTCCTTCTCCTTCAAGATGACCTAAAGTAAGAATATTATCCTTTGGAGCAGGACGTGATGGAGTATTATTTACTATACCGACAGTTCCTATCTGATAAGGGAAACTGACCTGTGCAGGACATAACTGATCGTAGGATATTGTGCGCAAGGAACTGCATGATACAAGAAATGCGCCCGCAAGTGCTATCAGAAACAAAGTATACTTTTTCATTTAATATTATTTTTTGAACCGTAAAACAATCGTATTAGTTTTATGTAGCAAAATTAATATTTTTCCATTCAAAATGAAGTTTGAACTTATTTAAAATTTCCTATAAAGTATTTGTAAATAGAAAGAAAATAAGGCTGCCTCCATTACGGAAACAGCCTTATACTAATATCATATATATTAAGAATATATCACAATATTATTTTGCGGGATCTTCAGCAGGTTCCTGTACAGGAATCTGGCCGCGCATCAATACTGAGATAGTATTGTTATTGATCTTTGCAACCATATTATCGAACAGTTTCACTGATTCCAACTTGAATATCAACAGCGGATCCTTCTGTTCGTAGCTTGCATTCTGTACAGAATGTTTCAACTCGTCAAGTTCACGAAGATTTTCCTTCCAAGCTTCATCAATAGTGTGAAGAAGGATTGCCTTTTCGAAGGCCTTTACAATCTCCTTAGATTCTGACTCGTACGCAGCTTTCAGGTTGACTGATACGTTATACATACGTTTACCGTCTGTAATAGGTATCATAATGTTTTCGTACATATTTCCCTGGTTTTCGTAAACCGACTTGATAACCGGATTGGCAACCTGAGCCATACGTTCTGTCTTACGCTTGAAGAGAATCATAGCTTCATCGAATGTCTTTTCTGCAAGAGCATCCTTACTCTTTGAGTTGAATTCGTCTTCTGTAAATGGAGCATCCATAGCCATAGTCTGAAGAATTTCCATCTTTGCATCGGCATAAGTTGGCTGCTCTACAGCATTAGCGCAACGTTCCCATATCATATTTACGATATCCATACCGATACGTTCTCCCATCAGCGCGTGACGACGCTTAGTGTAAACCACTGTACGCTGTTTGTTCATTACGTCATCGTATTCAAGCAAACGCTTACGGATACCGAAGTTGTTTTCTTCTACTTTCTTCTGTGCACGCTCAATAGAATTTGAAATCATCTTGTGCTCAATCATTTCTCCTTCCTTGAATCCGAGCTTGTCCATTACAGATGCAATACGGTCGGATGAGAACAGACGCATCAAATCGTCTTCAAGAGATACAAAGAATACTGATGAACCCGGGTCACCCTGACGTCCTGCACGACCACGCAACTGACGGTCTACACGACGTGATTCATGACGCTCTGTACCAATGATTGCCAAACCTCCGGCAGCCTTGATTTCATCGCTCAACTTGATATCGGTACCACGACCTGCCATGTTGGTGGCAATTGTCACTGTACTTGCAAGACCAGCCTTAGCTACAATGTCAGCTTCCTTCTGGTGAAGCTTGGCATTAAGTACATTGTGAGGTATCTTACGAAGAGTAAGCATCTTACTCAACATTTCAGAGATTTCTACAGAAGTTGTACCAACCAATACAGGACGGCCGGCCTTAACCATCTTTTCAACCTCTTCGATAACTGCTTTATACTTTTCGCGTTTAGTCTTGTAAACACGGTCGTTCATATCCTTACGTGCTATAGGGCGGTTTGTAGGAATAGCCACAACATCAAGTTTATAGATATCCCAGAACTCACCTGCTTCAGTTTCTGCTGTACCGGTCATACCAGACAACTTGTGATACATACGGAAATAGTTCTGAAGGGTAATTGTAGCAAATGTCTGGGTTGCAGCTTCAACCTTAACACCTTCCTTAGCTTCTACAGCCTGATGCAAACCATCGCTCCAACGGCGTCCGTCCATAATACGTCCGGTCTGCTCATCGACAATCTTAACCTGTCCGTCCATTACTACATAGTCTGTATCCTTTTCGAACATTGTATAAGCCTTAAGCAACTGGTTGATGGTATGTACACGCTCAGCCTTAATAGCATAATTGGTCATAAGTTCGTCTTTCTTTGCCAACTTTTCTTCATCGCTTAGTGAAGTTTCGTTTTCAAGTTCAGACAACTGAGCCGCGATATCAGGAAGAATAAACAATGTAGGGTCCTGAGAGTTACCTGTGATAAGTTCCACACCTTTATCTGTCAGGTCGGCACTCTTCATCTTTTCGTCAATAACGAAGTAAAGAGGTTCTACAGCTTCAGGCATACGCTTGTTGTTGGCTTCCATATAGATAGCCTCAGTCTTAAGCAAGCCAGCCTTAATACCCGGTTCACTAAGGAACTTGATAAGAGGTTTGTTCTTAGGCAAAGCCTTATGGCTACGGAAAAGAGACAAGAAACCAGCTTCAACATCTTCTTTCTTATCGGAAGCGATAAGACGTTTTGCATCGGCAAGATACTGAGTTGCGAGTCTGCGCTGAGCCTCAACAAGACGTTCTACCAATGGACGAAGCACTTCGAACAACTGCTGGTCGCCTTTTGGAACTGGACCTGATATAATAAGAGGAGTACGGGCATCGTCAATAAGTACAGAGTCAACCTCATCGACAATGGCATAGTTATGTTTGCGCTGTACAAGGTCCTTAGGACTGTTGGCCATATTGTCACGCAAATAGTCGAAACCGAACTCATTGTTTGTACCGAAAGTGATATCGGCCATATAAGCACGGCGGCGAGCTGCAGAGTTTGGCTGGTGCTTGTCGATACAATCCACACGCAAACCATGGAACATATAAAGAGGACCCATCCATTCAGAGTCACGTTTTGCAAGGTAATCGTTCACTGTTACGACATGAACACCATTACCTGTAAGGGCATTCAAGAATACCGGTAAAGTAGCTACAAGAGTCTTACCTTCACCTGTTGCCATTTCGGCAATCTTACCTTGGTGAAGAACAACACCACCGAACAACTGTACGTCGTAGTGTACCATACACCACTTCATATCATTACCACCGGCTTTCCAGTGATTTTTCCAGATAGCTTTATCGCCTTCTATGCTAACGAAGTCTTTTCCCATGGCAGCAAGCTCACGGTCGAGTTCGGAAGCTGTAACAACAATTTCCTCATTTTCTGAAAAACGGCGTGCAGTACTCTTAACGATAGCAAAAGCTACAGGAAGTACATCTGTAAGAGCTTTTTCGTATTTGTCGAGCACTTCTTTTTCAAGCTTGTCAATCTGAGCGAAAATAGGTTCACGCTTTTCGATGTCAGTCGATTCGATAGTAGCCTTAAGCTCTTCGATTTTCTTGTTTTCCTCTGCAGCAGAATCCTTGATATATTTCTTCAATTCTTCTGTTTTGGCACGCAATTCATCATCAGTCAGCTTCTCAATTTCAGGGTATGCAGCTTTAACTTTTTCTACCCATGGCTGAATTTCCTTCATGTCACGAGAAGCCTTGTTCCCGAACAACTTGCTTATAAATTCATTAAATCCCATTATGTATTGTTGTTTTTATTATTTCAAAAAGTGTATAAAATTTATAGAATGGCCATAAAACTATATAATGAAATTACAATAATTACTACATAAATAGCTATTATGGCGCACAAAGATAGTCAAAAAGCCAGTAAAACAGGCTATAACCGGCAATTTATTTGCGAATACCGGTAAGAGGAGCAGTTGTGCAGGCATTTGGCGCACGAATACGCATGCAGTGAGCCACTGTAGGAGCTACAGCAGTCACTTTAGTTGGAGTATATAGGATTTCCGGTTTAATATTATATCCAAAGAAAAATACAGGTACGGATGAATATGCTTCTCGAATCACGTGTGATGTTTTTGTATAATCATCTACAACGGTCCATCCCGGAAGAATATCTACATAAATATCTCCCGAGCACTTCTGATAATATGCATTTTTAATTTTATCTATTTTAGGATTCCATGCTCCAAGAAGCAATCTCTGTGAAGAATATGCAGAACGTACGCCACTCATCTGGACAATAAATTCAGACGAGCGTGTCAGTACTTCAGTTATATTCAACTTTTTATCTTCTATAAGCTTATGGTTGAGATAAATTTGATTTCCGTAATATGTATCTACATATTGCCCCTGTCCGTATATAGCCATGAGATACATATTCAAGAGAGCAGAACATCTGTTGAGATGAAACTCTCCCGAAGGTATACGATACGCAGGAGGATCGGCTGGCTGAGGGGCACGATAACCGGTTGATGTAATAAAAATAAGAGTATTGTTAAGCCCAACTTTCTTGTCTACCATTTCAAGCAAGTCACCAAGAGAATTGTCGAGACGTACGTATGTATCCTGAATCTCCATAGGATACTCAGAATCGGGTTTTCCGGCATAATTACCGGCATAATAGCCCAATGACAGCAAATCTGGGGTCTCATCAAGTCCGATAGTAGTAGAATTCAGAAAAGCGCCAACTAACTTGTTGACTTCATCGTTTACATAAGGGCTTGTTTTGAATCTTTTGAACTTTTCAAAACGCTCATCATTAAAATTGTGTTTGAATGTGAGTTGTTTTGTTTCGGTTGTGATATACTTATATGCAGTAACCGGGAGATATGGAAGCCATGTTATCTGATCTATTCTGAAATCAAGACCATTTCTGTCGTTGAATCCGGTTACCCATTCAGGAAAAGAACCATAATATGTTGTACCACTCCATTTACCAGTCTCATCGTTCAGCCAGAATGCTCCTTTTGCAGCATGTCCGGCAGCCATTATAGCCATTTCACGGGTCGGTGCAATGGAATATACTTCCGAACTACCATTAGTGGCAACCATCAGTTCGTCCGAAAGATTGGAAACAATAAGATTTTGTGGAGAAGTACTTTCTGATGTATATATTCCCATGAAAGACTTGTCATCGACACATTTCTTCACACAAAGAGTGGCTCTGTCCATCCAGTGATTACCTACTATACCATTATAATATGGGGTAGTACCAGAATAAATCGAAGCTACGGATGAAGCCTGGTCGGGAGCTACGAAATCATACTCCGCATTAATATACACACGTCCTTCCTTGAATAGGCGTTTAAAGCCTCTTTCGCCATACATAGCGGAGAAAGCCTCGATATAATCTGTACGCAATTGGTCGATAGTAAGTCCTATCACTAATTTAGGTGCAGCCGGTACATTCTGAGCCTGTAATCCGGATATAACGATGGCAGTAATTAAGGATGTTAGTATACGTTCTTTCATGTTCTATTTTTTATTACTAAAAAGTGGCTTGCAGAGTTGACCAACAAACCAAGGGCCAAAGGTAATACCGATAAATTAATTTCTTGCGGTATAAATGGAATTAAAGCTATAAAAAATGTTAAATAGGCTATATTTATTACATAATAAGGATCTTTTTTACGTGTAATGGTACGATAAAGCATAAAAGGCAAGTACAAAAGCGGAATAGGATTAAACAAAATAAGCAACCAGTTAGACCCTACCGTAGGATGAGTTGATACAAAAAACAGGAAAGCTATGATACATCCTGCAATTCCTTGCGACATATATAAAACAATATCCCATCCCCAATATATTTTCCGTTTTGAATACTGCAGGAATCCAATAATCACGTTAAGTAAAAGAAATATTAAAGAGCATGCCATAGGCGAAAGCGGGAACCCGGGTTCTTCCTCTGTTTTCCCGGCGTCTACTATAAGCTCTTCCTTCAATATAAGTGGACGCTTGCTGCCATCGGAAGATACAATGTAAGCCTTCGAAGCAAAATCATGCATATAAAAAGGTGAAAACATCTGCTGTCGGATACCAATCTCCGAATCAGCTTCGGCACCCAGACAAAGGTCTATGCCGAATTCCTCCCAATCGAACCCGCGGGTAAATTCATGAACAATACTTCTGAAAGTCTTTCCAGGCTCGGCTTCGGGATACTCTACTGTTCCGTCAATACATTTTTCTATCTGGTCACGGGCACGAGTGGTACAGTTGTCATAGAAATAATTATATCTGTACACCCTGTTCTCCGGCTGATAGTTGGTGAAAAGCAAATCCTGAAGACGAAGTTTCTCATCGGTTGTAAGGTTCAGTACCTGCTGGTGCACAGAAGACCCCCTCAAAGCATATTCGGCCTCAAAAGAATTGAACCGGTTTATTCCAAGCTGATAGTCGGTCTCACCTTTCACAAAACGATAAATAAAATTAGGTGTGGAAAAGCTGAACATGCCATAATTGAATACTATATCTGCATTTCGGGTAAAATTCTGATATCTTATTGCTGTATGCCCGAAAAGAGAATAAATCTCGGTACCAGGTTCACAAGTAAGAAGACTGAACTGGATACTGTCATTACGCTGCGAATATATTTTGCATGACAAAAGAAGCAACAAACCAATAAAAATCAGTTTCAGATTATTCATAAAATTCATTTTGAGATGTACAAATTATAGTTTACAGCGCAAAAATAAGGCTAATTATCTATAAAGTAGAAACAAATCATCGATTTTATTGCTGTATTTATCCATTTTTTCGTTTACTTTGCAGAGGATAAAAGAAAGAGAACGTGAATTTAATTATTGATATCGGTAATACTGTTGCTAAACTGGCAGTTTTCGACGGTGATGAACTCATTGAAGTTTTACGAGGTTCAAACCATTCGTTGGACTGCATGAGGATACTTTGTAATAAATACAAAATAGACAGATGTATCATAGCTTCGGTTATAACTTTAAGCAACACGATAAAAAGGCAATTGGCTGCAGTAACATTTCCTGTACTGGAATTGAACTACAAGACACCGGTCCCAGTAACCAACAACTACAAAACGCCGGAAACACTGGGAATGGACAGACTGGCAGCAGTGGTTGGAGCCAACTACATCAAGCCCCAAAGAAATCTTCTGGTTATTGATGCAGGAACAGCTCTTACATTCGAGTTTATTGACGAGAAAGCCCAATATTGGGGAGGTAACATATCTCCTGGAATATACACTCGCTTTAAGGCTTTAAGTGCATGTTGCGACAAGTTGCCTTTAATAGAAAAGAATGGAGAAACTCCCGAATTCGGATTTAACACCGAAACAGCCATACGAACAGGAGTAATTAAAGGTATAGAATTTGAAATAGCAGGATATATATCCCAAATGCAAAAGAAATATCCCGACCTTTTAGTTTTTTTAACTGGCGGAGATAAATTTTCTTTTGATACAAAATTAAAAAGTATCATATTTGCAGACAGATTTTTAGTATTAAAAGGTTTAAACAGAATTTTGAATTATAATGTTAAGTAAGAAAGTACTCTTTAGCGCATTGTTGGCAACCGGAAGCTTAAGTCTTTCGGCTCAATCAAGCACTAACTCTCCTTATACCAGATTTGGATTTGGTGATTTGTCCGACCAGATTTTTGCAGGTAATGCTGCGATGGGTGGAACAGGCTATGCATTGCGTTCCAACAGACATATAAACCCAATGAATCCGGCTTCTTATTCATCAGTCGATTCCTTGTCATTTATGTTTGATACAGGTTTCAGTCTGAAAAGTTCAAATTATGAAGAAGGAGGATTCAAATCGAATGCCAAAAACTCAAGTTTCGACTATCTGGCAATGCAGTTCAGATTGCACCCAAAACTTGGTATGGCTATAGGTTTTACACCTTATTCTACTGTAGGCTATAACTTCAGTGTTTCTGACAAAGTAAATGGAAACGAAGATGTGACAGTTGCCAATACATTTGTCGGTGATGGAGGTACAGGAGTTATTTTCGGAGGATTAGGATTCAAAATAATAGAAAACCTTTCAATTGGAGCAAACATTGGCTATCTTTACGGTAAACACAAATATAGTACAACTGCCACATTAAGCAACGGTGGTGACTATACTATAAGATATAATAATATAAAATTCAACAGCTACAAACTTGATTTAGGACTACAGTATACACAGCCGTTGAATAAAGACAATAGCATTACTCTCGGACTATCGTACGGACTTGGACACGACTTGAACTGTACAGAAGTGAAGGGTGTACAAATCACCGACGGTAGCAACTATTCTTCCAAGAAAGAAGAAAGTGTAGAAGACGGTTATGGAATTCCTACTACTTATGGTGTGGGATTATCATACAAATACAGGAATAATCTTACCGTTGCATTCGATTACTCATTACAAAAATGGTCGGAAGCTAAATACGATACAAAGCTCGGCATGTATAATGACAGAACAAGAATTGCAGCAGGTATTGAATATATTCCAAATAATCTGGGAAGAAGCTATCTGAAAAGAATAATGTATAGAGCCGGAGTTTATTACTGCTCACCATATATGAAAATACCAAGAGGAGAAAGTCTAGTAGACGGAGCTAAAGAACTTGGAGTATCTGCTGGTTTAGGATTGCCTCTTACATTATTCCAGGGCAAATCAGTACTTAGTGTTACCGGACAGTATGTCAAACTTTCTGCAGGAGGAAGCAACCTTATGTCGGAAGACAGATTTGTACTGAAAATAGGTCTCACCATAAATGAAACATGGTTCATGAAGTGGAGAGTAAATTAATATGATTCGATTAATAGATGGTAAATTAAGCATATTACTCAGGTTTTTGTATCTTTAATGTAATAGTTGAAAGATATTTATTAACTTTGAGGCACTTATGAATTTTGATTCATTTATTACATTTGGAACATTATTCATTTAAGACCAAAAATTGAAATTTAATATAACCACATAATTTATTATACCAAGATTACACAATAAACAATTAAATTAATATACGATGAGAATGAAGATGTTTACAATGCTGTGTGCACTATCATTAGGTACTACAGCTTCTTTTGCTCAGAAAGGAGTAGAAGACGGTTCTAGATTTGGACATGGCGAAGACAGTGTTCGCTGCCTGCAGAACATTAGTATTTATACTGAGTATGTAAAGACAGACAATTTTAAGGATGCCTATACACCTTGGAAAGCCGTATTTACAGAAGCTCCTATTGCACAGGTAGGTACTTATACCAATGGTGCAAAAATTCTTCGCGGCTTAATCCAAAGTTCAAAAGATGCAGCACAGCAAAAAGCTTATCTTGATGAACTTATGGCAGTTCACGACCAGCGTATCAAATACCTTGACCAGCTTAACAAACTTGTTAAAGTTAAAACTTCAAAAGGTTCTATCATTGGAATGAAAGCTCATGATTACATTGTTTTCGGTGGAAAGGATATTGATGTAAACAAAGCTTATGAAATGGCTAAAGAAGGAGTAGAACTTGAAAAGGAAAAATCAGACTATTTCATGTTCATGGACCTTATGGACGTTTCTGCACGCAAACTTAAAACTGATGACGCACATAAGGAACAGTTCATTCAGGACTATCTAACTACATCGGGATATGCTGATGCAGCATATAAAGCAGAAAAGAAGGAAAAGATGAAACAGCTTATGAAAACCACAAAAGATAATGTTGATGCTTACTTTATCAACAGTGGTGCTGCTTCTTGTGAAAACCTTCAGGCTATTTATGGTCCTAAAGTGGCTCAGAACAAGACTAACCTTGACTACTTGAAACAGGTTATTACTGTTATGCAACTTTTGAAGTGTACAGAAGAAGAAGCTTATTTTGAAGCTTCTGAAGCTGCTCATGCAATAGAACCAACAGCCGCTACTGCTGCTGGATGCGGTTATATGTATTATAAGAAAGGTGACTTGGAAAAGAGTATAGGTTACTTTGACCAGGCTATCGAACTTGAACAGGATCCTTTGAAAAAAGCTGAGTATTGCTATAATGCAGGTGTTATCCTGTTCAGCAAAAAACAGCTTAGCAAAGCTAAACAGTACTGCAACAAGGCTATTTCATTCAACAACAATTATGGTGACGCTTATATTCTTATTGCTCAGATGTATGCATCAAGCCCTAACTGGAGTGATGAAGGTGCTTTGAACAAATGTACTTATTTCGCAGTTATCGACAAACTTCAGCGTGCAAAGAGTGTTGATCCAAGTGTAACTGACAAAGCTAACGAGCTTATCAGAACTTACTCGGCTTATACTCCAAAGGATGAAGACTTGTTCTTCCTTGGTTTGAAGAAAGGTAACTCTGTAACTATCGGTGGATGGATTGGTGAAACTACAACTATCAGATAATACGTTTTATGTCATATAGACACAGAAACTTGAAATACAGAACAATTATAAGCATAACAGTTGCCGTATGGGCAGCTGTTATGTTTCTTTTTTTGCCTTCGTGCGGAAGCAAGAAAAAAGAACTCGGCGCTGCAATCGATGAAAAGGATTCTCTACCCGACATGCATAGCACCGGGGTAACCTCATTTGTATCAGACTCAGGAATGATAAGATATAAAATCATAACAGAAGAGTGGCTCATTTTTAACCAGAAGAATCCTCCATACTGGGCTTTCGAAAAAGGGTTATATCTTGAGAAATTCGATACATTATTCAGAGTTGATGCAAGTATTAAAGCTGATACTGCATATTATCATGAACCTAAAAAAATATGGGAACTTAGAGGAAATGTGCATATACAGAACCAGCAAGGAGATAAATTCGATACCCAGCTTCTATTTTGGGACCAGGCCAAAGAAAGAATCTATTCCGACAAATTTATAAAAATAGAACAGGCAGACAAGATTCTAACCGGCTATGGATTTGAATCTAACCAGCAAATGACAGAATATGAAATTTTTACTCCGGAGGGTGTATTTACAGTAGAAGATACAGCACCGGCAGATACAACAAATATCAGACAATAAGATGGAAATTATCATAGAAATACTTATTTCAATGGCTTTTTCTGCTTTCTTTTCCGGAATGGAGATTGCCTTTGTTTCATCAAACAAACTGCGTTTCGAAATGGAAAAGACCAATACTCTGTCTACACGCATATTATCAAAATTCTACCAACATCCCAATAATTTCATATCAACAATGTTGGTGGGAAACAATATTGCTCTTGTAATATATGGTATCCTTATGGCAGAACTAATAGAAAAAAGAGTTCTTGCTAATATTATAAGTAACGAAGCTGTTATTGTAGCAATTCAGACAATAATATCAACTGCAATAATTTTACTTTCTGGCGAATTCATGCCTAAAACACTTTTCAAGATAAATCCTAATTTCACATTAAAGATTTTTGCAGTTCCTACATATATATTATATATAGTGCTTTATCCGATTAGCAGATTTTCATCGATTCTTTCTACAGGAATATTACGACTTACCGGAAAGCGTGTCAATAAAGAGGATACAGAAAAAGCATTTTCAAAAATAGACCTCGATTATCTGATTGAAAGTAGTATCGATGAATCGGATACAGAAAAAGATATAGAACCTGAAATAGAGATTTTCAGAAATGTTCTTGATTTTTCTAATATCAAGACTAAAGACTGTATGATTCCAAGAACAGAAATCATAGCTGTAGATATAGAAACTTCTAAAGAAGAACTGAGAAATACATTTGTAGAAAATGGTATCAGTAAAATCATTGTTTATAAGGAAGATATAGATAATATAATAGGTTATATACATTCGTCAGAAATGTTTAAGGCTCCAGAAAACTGGCAGAAGAACATAAGAACCATTCCTATAGTACCCGAAACGATGAGTGCTCAAAAGCTTATGAAACAGTTTATGCAGCAGAAAAGATCGTTGGCAGTAGTTGTAGATGAGTTTGGAGGAACCTCAGGTATTATTGCTCTCGAAGATTTAGTAGAGGAATTACTTGGAGATATCGAAGACGAACATGATAATAAAAATATAGTAGCAAAAGAAACGGGTGATAATGAATATATATTGTCGGGTAGAATGGAAATAGAAGAAATCAATGAAAAATTTGGTCTCGACTTACCAGAGAGCGACGATTATCAGACTTTAGGAGGACTAATTTTAAATGAATTCCAACGTATCCCAAAAGCTAAAGAAACCATTAATTTAGACAAATTTCAGTTCAAAATCATTAAAGTTACGTCAACAAAAATAGAATTAGTAAAGCTTAAAGTACTGAAATAAGCATTTTTTTTAGCAGAAAATAGCTTCTGAAAAACATTTTTCGTATCTTCGTGCGCTAATTACAGAAAAACAATAAACAAAAAATAATAAATTTAAATGGCAACTTTACAAACTATTAGAAGCAAAGGACCTCTTTTGGTCATTGTAATTGGTCTTGCCCTTTTTGCATTTATCGCCGGTGATGCCTGGAAAATACTCCAGCCTCATCAAGGGAAACAAGACGTCGGAGCTGTTAATGGAGAGACATTATCTGCTCAGGATTATCAAAAATTAGTAGACGAATACACTGAAGTCATTAAACTGACTAATGGTCTGACTTCACTTACTGAAGCTCAACTGGCAAGTGTTAAGGATCAGGTATGGCAGTCGTACGTTAACAATCAACTTATAGCAACCGAAGCTGAGAAGTTAGGTCTTACTGTTACAGACGCTGAAATCGAGGCTATAATTGATGAAGGTACTCATCCTATGCTGATGAACACTCCTTTCCGTAATCCACAGACAGGAGCTTTCGATAAAGATATGTTGAAGAAATTCCTGGTCGACTATGCTAATATAGGCTCAAGCCAGATGCCAGCACAGTATGCGGAATATTATCAGACAATGGGTAATTTCTGGAAATTTATAGAAAAGACATTAAGACAGTCTACTCTTGCAGAAAAATACCAGAATCTTATAGCTAAATCCCTTATCGCTAATCCAGTTTCTGCAGAAGATGCTTTTAAATCTCGCACAGAACAAAGTGACATGCTGATTGCAGCTGTTCCATATTCTTCTATCAACGATTCTATAGTAAAGGTTTCTGATGATGAAATAAGAAAACTTTATGACAGCAAGAAAGAACAGTTCAAGCAGTTGGCAGAAACACGTAATATACGTTATGTTGACGTTCAGGTATTGCCTTCTGATGCAGATAGAAAAGATGTATTGGATGAGGTAACAGAATATAGTACACAATTGGCTAATACAAATGCAGACTATTCTGCATTTATCCGTACAACAGGCTCTTCTGTTTCTTATTCTGACATACCTGTAAACAAATCGGTACTTCCATCTGATGTAGTAGCTCGCCTTGACTCTATTGGTATGAATGAAGTATATGGTCCATACTATAATCAGACTGACGATTCTTACAATGCATTCAAGATTATAGCTAAAGTAAGCGCCCCTGACTCAATTCAGTTCCGTCAGATACAGGTATATGCTGATACAGAAGATAAGACAAAAACTCTTACAGACAGTATCTATGATGCTATAAAGGGTGGAGCACAATTCGAAGAAGTTGCAAAAGTATATGGTCAGACCGGTGAAGCTACATGGGTTAGCGCAAGAAGCTGGGAAGGTGCACAACTTAACGCTGAAAATGTTGAGTTCATCAATACTCTTATCAATCAGCCTACAAAAGAAATATCTAAAATAAAGGTTGGCCAGGCAAACATTATCCTTCAGGTTATGGATAAGAAGAGTATGCAGGATAAATATAAAGTGGCTGTTGTAAAACGTAATGTAGAATTCAGCAACGATACTTATAACGAGGCATACAATAAATTCAGCCAGTTTGTGGCACAGAGCACAACTATTGATGAACTTGAAAAGAATGCCGAAGAAAACGGTTATACAGTGATTCCTCGCAGCGACTTCTCTTCTGCAGAACATTATGTTGGTGGCGTGCCTTCTACAAAAGAAGCTATCCGCTGGATTTTCAGTGCAAAAGAAGGTCAAGTATCTCCACTTTATGAATGTGGTAACAATGACCATATCATGGTTGTAGCTTTGGAAAAGATCAATCCAGAAGGATATCGCAACATCAACTCTGTAGCCGACATGCTCCGTTCTGAAATCAGACGCGACAAGAAGGCAGAAATGATTATGGCTGATATGAAATCTTGTACTTCTATTGATCAGGCTAAATCTGTGAAGAATGCTGTAAGCGACTCTATCAAACGAGTAACTTTCGCTGCTCCTGCTTATGTTTCAATAACAAGAGCGAGTGAGCCAGTTATCGGTGCAGTTGCAGCTAAAACAGCAGTTAATGCTACAAGCGCACCTGTGAAGGGTAATGCCGGTGTTTATATGGTACAGGTTATCAGCAAGGATAAAGGAACAGAAGAGTTCAATGAAAAGAACGAAGAAACTTCATTGAATAACATGTATTCACGCTTTGCAAGCCAGTTTATCAACGACTTGTATCAGAATGCAAAGGTTGTTGACAACCGTTATCTGTTCTTCTGATGCATTAATCTAATAAGAAACTGATTTGGATATATATTAATAAATGAATATAAAATCCGATAATTTTTATATTTAAAGATAAAAAAGACAGAGTCTGAATAGTTAAACAGACTCTGTCTTTTTTGTATAAAATCTATCCTATCTAATAATATGCACATAATATTTCCATCATTAACACCAAACACTAATACATAAAAAATACTCCTTAACTTAATATAATACAAACAATCACAAGCAATAAAATATTTTATATTTTAATCATTTTTTATTTGAAAATCATTATAAAAGAATAATTTTGCATTTATACATTATTAATTTAAACCTTTGAATCATGAAAAGACAAAAACTACTATCCCCTATTATGGGTCTGGCTATTGCAGCATGTTTTACATTAAGCTGTTCTGAAGATAATATTAAAAACAATGATGACAACGGACAAAGTACTCCGTCTGGAGTAACCCTTGAAACACAACTCGCAAATTCTTTTGCCAAAGAAGTACTTGAATACTACTATTACTGGAACGAAGAAATAGCAAACGACCTTAAGAGACTTGATCCTGAGACAAATAGTGATCCAATATCTACAGTTAACGAAATTAGATACCACCAGGGAGACAAGGAAATAGATAAATGGACAATGCTTACCAATAACATGGATGAATTTACAAGCAGCGTAGGCGGAGTTTCCACTACATACGGATATACTCCTATGGTATACAAATACAGCAACTCAGTCAATGAGTGTTTTGCCGCAATTTGCTTTGTTTACGAAAACAGTCCGGCGGCAAAAGCAGGACTTAAAAGAGGAGACTTGATATATGCAATAAACGGTAACACTCTTACTACAGATAATTTCACTGATTTATATTATACCTCAAGCATTGAACTATCTCTGGCAAAACTTGATGGAAATACAGTTGTACCAACAGGTAAGAAAGTAAAAATGAACGCTGTTGAAATGTACGAAAATCCAATAATATGCGATTCTATTTATGAATTCAACGGGAAAAAAGTCGGATATCTGGCATATACAAGTTTTGACCTGAATTCCATTCCTCAACTTATAGAAATAAGCAAGAAATTTAAGGCTGAAGGTATAAAGGAATTGATTTTAGACTTAAGGTATAATGGTGGAGGTTACGTTATAACAGAATCTGCGATGGCATCAATGTATGCACCTCAGGCAGTCGTAACAAACAAAGAAATCTTCGAAAAAGAGGATTATAATGATTTCATGACTGAACTGATTGAAAAAGAAGGTGGAAGTACTGTAACACGATTCAGCACAGAATATAACTTCAGTAATAACGGACAGAATGTTTCATTAAGCACAAAAGACGCCAATATAGGACTAGAAAAGATATATGGTATAATAACATCAAATTCTGCTTCTGCATCGGAAGCGTTGCTTGGAGGACTTATGCCATACATGGATGTGGAGCTTATTGGGAACCAGTCTCATGGGAAATATTGCACAGGATGGATGCTTGCAGCCGAAGATGCTTATCAGAAAGTTCCTGAAGAAATAAAGAACTGGGGAATTTACGTTATGGTAAGCGTATACAAAAATGCCAATGATGAAACACCTTGCATGCCGGACGGAATGATTCCTGATGTAAAAGCAGAAGATAATCCTTTGCAAGTCACACAAATCGGCGATATAAATGAGGATATGTTAAAAACTGCGCTACAACAAGCTGGTATGGTATACGAAGGCAGCGAAAAACAAGATAGCAGAACTTTTACACAGTCTTTCAAATCTCTGCCAATGAAGAGAAATGCCAACTTCGGAAAGAGAATTATTCTGCCTGAAAAACAGATTCTGCAACTTAACCAGAAATAAACGGTTGATAAATAAATGAAATGATTGAATGATTGAAAATAAATAACCGCAATAAGGAGCATTATATTGAAAAACTTCAATTCTGCTCCTTATTGCGGTTTTATAAAATACATCATCATCAAATTAATACATAAATCTGATACCTGGTAGAATAAACTACAGGAGTAAGACTTAAATATCCACTTAATATTTTGCCTTCATCATCAAGCCTTAACGGATAAGAATCCATCAACTCATTATGATGTTTTATGGCATCACCATCGTTATGGAAATATTCCACAATATATTTTCCTATAGAATGAGAAGCTACATATCTGTCAAAAAAGATCCGTGATACAACTCCCATATTCATTCTTAAGTTAATTTCCACACATGGATGAATATTGAAGCAGTGTTTATCATCCAACTTACATACCATCATATCAACCCCCAAATATCCTACATAATCACCCTTTATAAGCTCCTTAAGAGAAAATAAAAGCTTATTCTTCACATAAGATATTAAATCATTACTTATATATTTTGTAAGAAAAGACTCTATATTATCATCAGACATAAGTATATTCTGTTTATAATTACCATGAGAGTCGGTCTCAAAAAGCGAATAACCGCAGAAACTAACTCCTCCATCAGCATCCGAAAAGAATTCCATGGCAAAATCACAAACCTTATCGTATAAAGGCTCTACCATAATGCAACCCTGATTTCTGATAATACGGGCAATCCATCCCAAACTGTTTGGATCTACATTATTATTTAATAATGAAGATGACGACAACTTGAGCAAACCTCTTCCACTACCCGACCATGGTGATTTGAGAATAACATCCGTATCTAATGATTTCGAAATTCTGATAGCTTCATCAACAGTATATGCAGAAAAAGCCTTACCAAACAGTTCTACAGACGAAAGGATTTCACTACATCTTTGCCTGCTCGACAAGAACCTTATTCTATCAAGATCTACCTCACACAATCTCCCTTCGGCAAATGCAAATCCATTATACACTTTACCATCCACAACCGAAGAATTAATTTTGTGACACAATGCCGGATCCCACCCCCAAGGACAGAGAATATTAGAAGAAAAATCAAATGTAAAATCATTCTCAGAAAATTTTCTGAAATGCGAAGTCTGGTCTATAAAAGCATCCAATTTAGTCGGATCACTCACTTTTACGACTGAGTCCGGCAAAGAATACCAAACAGGAAGAAAGCTGAGATCATCCGACATTTTATATATTTCGCCAGGCATTTTATAATATCGTGTAAAATTAGCCAAAGCCATATCATGGTCAGGATTGAAAACATACAGAAGGCTGTTTTCAGACAAATGTATATTATGGGCATTACCTTGAATTATAGATTTATTTAAATACATACAAATAGAAAATTAAAAATAAAGATAAACTATAAACTGAATTTTTGCTATCTCCAGTTTGCAATATTAGTAAGTATTCGTATCTTTGCAACAAAGATAAAGAATATTCATGGAAGCTTTTTATAGAACGCACTGTTATTTGGTGGAACATACCAATGCCCCCGTCAGAAGAGACCTTATGGACGAAATTGACTGGAATGCCAAGCTCATTGGTATTAAAGGAACACGAGGAGTAGGAAAAACCACTTTTCTTCTGCAGTATGCAAAAGAAAAGTATGGATTAGACCGTTCTTGTCTCTTTGTGAACATGAATAATTTCTATTTTTCAAAAACAAGCCTTGTAGACTTTGCCGGAGAATTTATAAAAAGAGGAGGCAAAGTTCTTCTTATTGACCAGGTATTCAAACTCCCAGACTGGAGTCATGCCCTACGTACATGCTACGACAGATATCCTAATCTGAAAATCGTATTTACAGGCTCATCTGTTATGCGACTCAAAGAAGAAAATCTGGAACTGAACGGAATCGTAAAGTCGTATAACCTCAGAGGATTTTCTTTTCGTGAGTTCCTGAATCTTCAAACTGGCAATCATTTCTCAAGATTCACCCTCGACGACATCATCAATAACCATGAGCATATTGCTAAAACAATACTGCCTCATGTCAATCCTACAAACTACCTGCAGGATTATATTCATCATGGATTCTATCCTTTTTTCCTCGAAAAAAGAAATTTCTCGGAAAATTTACTGAAAACAATGAATATGATGGTTGAAGTAGATATTCTTCTTATAAAACAAATTGAGTTGAAATATCTGTCGAAAATAAAAAAATTATTATATTTGTTGGCAGTTGACGGTCCTGGTGCTCCCAATGTCAGTCAGCTGGCAGAAGAAATCCAGACTTCGCGCGCCACAGTGATGAATTATATCAAATATCTTGCCGACGCACGACTTATAAACATGGTCTATCCTAAAGGTGAATCTTTCCCTAAGAAACCTGCCAAGATAATGATGCACAACACCAATCTTATGTATAGCATCTATCCTGTTAAGGTTGAAGAGCAGGATGTGCTTGAAACATTCTTTGTAAACTCACTTTGGAAAGACCATAAAATAAATAAAGGAGAAAAAGGTACATCTTTTTTGGTTGACAATAATTTGCATTTCAGAATATGTGCAGAAGGATGTAAGTTCAAGACTAATCCCAATGTATACTATGCAATGCATAAACTTGAGCTTGGACATGGAAACCAGATACCATTATGGCTTTTCGGTTTTTTATACTAAACTCAAACTAAACGAGGTAAATTTCTGCTATTTAAATGACATTTACTTGTTTAATTATATCCAATTGCGATAACAATCAGAAATGTACTGATAGATTTCGCTTTTATTCGTTTTGCACGTAACATCAAAAACAGAAATATACCAAAAGCAAGATTATAAACTTACTAAGGATTTATTATTAACTAATTATAATTAGTAATTATATGACTAAACAAAAAAAATTTATCACATGTGATGGTAATCAGGCTGCAGCACATATCTCTTATATGTTCTCAGAAGTTGCAGCTATCTATCCTATCACTCCATCTTCTACAATGGCTGAATATGTAGATGAATGGGCTGCCGCAGGACGTAAAAACATCTTCGGCGAAACAGTTCTTGTTCAGGAAATGCAATCTGAAGGTGGTGCAGCTGGTGCTGTTCACGGTTCTCTTCAGGCTGGTGCATTGACAACTACTTATACTGCTTCTCAGGGTCTTCTTCTGATGATCCCTAACATGTACAAAATTGCAGGTGAGTTCTTGCCATGTGTATTCCATGTTTCTGCTCGTACTCTTGCTTCTCACGCATTGTGTATCTTCGGCGACCATCAGGACGTTATGTCTTGCCGCCAGACAGGTTTCGCTATGCTTTGCGAAGGTTCTGTACAGGAAGTTATGGACTTGGCTGGTGTTGCTCACTTGTCAACAATCAAATCAAGAGTTCCTTTTGTGAACTTCTTCGACGGTTTCCGTACTTCTCACGAAATCCAGAAAATCGAAATGTTGGAAAATGAAGACTTGGCTCCACTGGTTGACCAGAAAGCTTTGGCTGAATTCCGCGAACGTGCTCTTAGCCCTAATAAGCCTGTTGCACGCGGTATGGCTGAAAACCCAGACCACTTCTTCCAGCACAGAGAATCATGCAACCCATTCTATGATGCAGTTCCTGCTATCGTAGAAGAATATATGAACGAAATCAGCAAGATTACAGGACGTAACTACGGCTTGTTCAACTACTATGGTGCTGAAGACGCTGAACGCGTAATCATCGCTATGGGTTCTGTAACTGAAGCTGCACGCGAAGCTATCGACCACTTGGTAGCAAACGGTGAAAAGGTTGGTTTGGTTTCTGTTCACTTGTATCGTCCATTCTCTGCAAAACACTTCCTTGCTGCAGTTCCTGCTACAGCTAAACGTATTGCAGTTCTTGACCGTACAAAAGAACCAGGAGCTAACGGCGAACCTTTGTTCCTTGACGTTAAGGAATGCTTCTATGGCAAAGAAAATGCCCCTGTTATCGTTGGGGGACGTTATGGTCTTGGATCTAAGGATACTACTCCAGCTCAGATTCTTGCTGTATACGAAAACTTGGCATTGCCTACTCCTAAAGACCACTTCACTATCGGTATAGTTGATGATGTTACTTTCACTTCTCTTCCACAGAAAGAAGAAATCGCTCTTGGCGGTGAAGGTATGTTTGAAGCTAAATTCTATGGTCTTGGTGCTGACGGTACTGTAGGTGCTAACAAGAACTCTGTAAAAATCATCGGTGACAATACTAACAAATATTGCCAGGCATACTTCTCTTATGACTCTAAGAAGTCTGGTGGTTTCACTTGCTCACACTTGCGTTTCGGTGACCACCCAATCCGCTCTACTTACTTGGTAACTACTCCTAACTTCGTAGCTTGCCACGTACAGGCTTACTTGCACATGTACGATGTAACTCGCGGTTTGCGTAAGAACGGTACTTTCCTTCTTAACACTATCTGGGAAGGTGAAGAACTTGCTAAGAACTTGCCTAACAAGGTTAAGAAATATTTCGCAGAAAACAATATCACTGTTTACTACATCAATGCAACTAAGATTGCTCAGGAAATCGGTCTTGGTAACCGTACCAACACAATCCTTCAGTCTGCATTCTTCCGTATCACAGGCGTTATCCCAACAGACCTTGCTATCGAACAGATGAAGAAATTCATCGTTAAGTCTTACGGTAAGAAGGGTGAAGATGTTGTAAATAAGAACTATGCTGCTGTTGACCGCGGTGGCGAATACAAACAGCTTACTGTAGATCCAGCATGGGCAAGCCTTGAAGTTGAAGGTGCTCCTGTAAACAATGATCCTGCATTCATCAACGAAGTTGTTCGTCCTATCAATGCTCAGGATGGTGACTTGTTGCCTGTTTCTGCATTCAAGGGTATCGAAGATGGTACTTGGCATCAGGGAACAGCTAAATACGAAAAACGTGGTGTAGCTGCTTTCGTTCCAGAATGGAATGCTGAAAACTGTATCCAGTGTAACAAGTGTGCTTACGTTTGTCCTCACGCTGCTATCCGTCCATTCGTTCTTGACGCTAACGAACAGGCTGGTGCTAACTTCACTACATTGAAGGCTGTAGGTAAGCAGTTCGACGGAATGACATTCCGTATGCAGGTTGACGTTATGGACTGCTTGGGTTGCGGTAACTGTGCAGATGTTTGTCCAGGAAATCCAAAGAAGGGTGGCAAGGCTCTTACAATGAAGCCTCTTGAAACTCAGCTTGCTGAAGCTGCAAACTGGACTTACTGTTCTGAAAATGTTAAATCAAAACAGCACTTGGTTGACATCAAGGCTAACGTTAAGAACTCTCAGTTCGCAACTCCATTGTTTGAGTTCTCTGGTGCTTGCTCTGGTTGTGGTGAAACTCCATATGTTAAATTGATTTCTCAGTTGTTCGGTGACCGTGAAATGGTAGCTAACGCAACAGGATGTTCTTCTATCTACTCTGGTTCAGTTCCTTCAACTCCATATACAACTAACGAAAAGGGTCAGGGTCCAGCATGGGCTAACTCATTGTTCGAAGACTTCTGCGAATTCGGTCTTGGTATGGAATTGGCTAACAAGAAACTCCGCAACCGTCTGGAAGAAGCTATGAAGGCTGCTATCGCTGCTGAAGGTACTCCAGCAGAATACAAGGAAGCATTCCAGGAATGGATTGACGGCCGCAACGATGCAGACAAGAGCAAAGCTGCTGCTGAAAAGATCATTCCTATGGTAGAAGCTGCTAAAGACAAGTGCTCTTACTGCGCTACTATCGCTGAATTCAAGGATTATCTTGTAAAACGTTCACAGTGGATTATCGGTGGTGACGGTGCTTCTTACGATATAGGTTACGGTGGTCTTGACCACGTTATCGCTTCTGGCGAAGATGTAAACATCCTTGTACTTGATACAGAAGTTTACTCTAACACTGGTGGTCAGTCATCTAAGGCTACTCCTCTTGGTGCTATCGCTAAGTTCGCTGCATCTGGTAAGAGAGTACGTAAGAAAGACCTTGGTATGATAGCTACAACTTACGGATATGTTTACGTTGCACAGATTGCAATGGGTGCTGACCAGGCTCAGACATTGAAGGCTATCCGCGAAGCTGAAGCTTATCCAGGTCCATCATTGGTTATCGCTTATGCTCCATGTATCAACCACGGTTTGAAAGCTGGTATGGGTAAATCTCAGGCTGAAGAAGCTAAAGCTGTAGAATGTGGTTACTGGCACTTGTGGAGATTCAACCCAGCATTGGAAGAAGAAGGTAAGAACCCATTCTCACTTGACTCTAAAGAACCAAACTGGGAAGGATTCCAGGATTACTTGAAGGGTGAAGTTCGTTTCGCTTCTGTTATGAAACAGTATCCTACTGAAGCTGCTGACTTGTTCGCTGCTTGTGAAGACATGGCTAAAAAACGTTATGCTTCTTACAAGCGTATGGCTGCAATGGACTGGAGCAACGAAGAATAATAGACTTCCTCCTCAAAAAGTCAGATAATAGAGAGATATAAGATAATTAATCAAATCTATTAATATAGAGCTTTTATGACGGCTGCAAAACAATATTTTGCAGCCGTTTTTTTACTTTTATGTTAGAATATTATCTTTGCATAGATATGTACCAACAAATGGCACACTTCTATGCACATATAAACATTTTAAATTAAATATATATGAAATACCTCATAGTATCCGATATTCATGGTTCTGTATCGAGGCTCAAGAAAGTCCTTGATTTTTATAGAAAAAACAAATGCGATATGCTTTTAATTCTTGGCGATATCTTAAACTACGGACCACGGAACGGATTGCCGGACGACCTCAATCCACAGGCAATAGTTGCATTACTTAACTCAATGAAAGATGAAATTATAGCGATAAGAGGGAACTGTGACTCGGAAGTCGATCAGATGCTGTTGGATTTCCCTATCATGTCGGATTATACAATAGTTGTAGATAATGGCATAAAGCTATTTCTCACACACGGCCATATATTCAATGAGAACAATCTTCCCAAAGGGAAAAATCACTGTATAATATATGGTCACACTCACCTTTGGAAACTAGAGAAAAAAGACGATATTATAATATGCAACACAGGCTCGATAACATTTCCAAAGGGAGGAAACGAACCTACTTTCTGTGTATATGAGAATAAAAATATATTCACATACAATATTGAAGGAAAATTACTTGATAAAATTTCAATAGAAGAAAAGTCAATAGAAGATAAATAAAGTATTATAGATAAGCATAAAATCAATTATAAGATAACAAAGCCATGAAACGTTTATATATGTAAGTATATATTATAACCTGAAGGTTTTCATATTTATACTTACATATATAAAAATAATTTTCTTAGAAAGCACAGAACCTATCTATAATCTGTTTTTTATATTTGCGCGAAACAAGTATATCATATTCATCAAAAGGAGGATACATAACACAATGATTATCCTGCAACATCACCAGATAGTTAAGATTTACAATATACGACTGATGAACCTGAACGAATACATTATCAAAACCGCACAAAAATTCGGCCGAAGTATTTCTTTTTAGAGGCAAAGCCTCACCGCCACTCAATACAGCCTCCCATATTTTTCTTGTGGAAACGTATCTGAAAAAACCAATTTCAGATACCTTTATCATTCTTAAGTCACCAGTTGGAGTAGTTATCATGAATGGTATGTCCGTATGATTCTTCACTGCATCTTTGGAAGAGAATGTACCTTTAGAAGAACTGAATTCAGAGACAAACCTTTTAATGACATTATCAAGTTCCTGAGGGTCAACAGGCTTAAGCAAAAAATCGAATGCGCTACTTCTTAAAGCATCAATCATATATTTATTATATGCAGTATGAAAAACCACACGCATATCCCAATCTATATTATCCCTTACCTTTGAAAGTAACTCCATACCATACATATCGGGCATTTCCACATCCAGGAACAATAAGTCAGGCTTTACAGATTCTATCAGTTTTATTCCTGTAGAAGCATTCAAGGCCATACCTTCAACAATAAAATCGGGATACTGTTTAAGATGCGAAACAAGAAGCTCCACTGCCGAAGGTTCATCGTCAATAATCAATACTTTATACTTATAATCAAACATACAGCAACTATTTATTTTACCACAATTAAAACCTAATATCTTTCATTTATTCTTAAGTCGGAAGACATAATTTTTCGGTATGCAATATTTCACCTCACAACCGGTCTCAGTATCTGAAAATTTTACATTGCTTACATTCATTAGAATTTGCTGTTTATTAAACAAATTAAGCAACTGAATGGTGTGCGTAATAACCTTCAAACCGGTACCTGTACCACGGTTGGCACTAACCGGCCTATAACCGCCACCATTATCAGTAATGGTAATCTTAACAAAATCCAACTCATTAGAGACCTTAATATACAATCTCCTCCCACCTTCCTTATTTCTCAAAGCATGCTTTATAGCATTCTCAACAGGAATCTGAATCATCATAGACGGGATAGAAAAACTGTTGGTATCTATATCAGGATCAACATCTATTCTGAAACAGAAATCATCCCCCATCGTTTTTTCTTCTATCGAAATATATGTTCTGACAAAGTCAAGTTCAGATTCGAGCGACACAGAAACCGATTCTGTAAGTTCCAGATTCTTGCGTATAAGTTTAACCAAATTATTGAGATTAGACTTATCGGCATCATCTGTATATGTCGCCATTTCCCTGTTAAGCACATTGAATACGAAATGCGGAGATATTCTGTTTCTTACATTCTGAAGTTTCAAAGAACTTATAGCGGTCTGCATATTCCACATCTTACGGTCCTGTTTCCTTTTTCTGTACACTATGGCAATAACAACAGCAGCAATAACTATAATGAAAAATATCACAAGAATAAAAAGCCACTGATGCAACCGCAGTACTTCATTATCCTTCTCCTTGATAAACAACTCTTTTTGCATAAGAGTACTGTCTTGCTTATATTTAAGAGCAATCTCGGCAGCACGCATTTTAATTCTTTCACTACGTATAGAATCATCTATCCTATTGTTTTCCTTATTATAAAATAAGGCATTTTTATAGTCACCACTCTTTTCGAAATACTGTTGCAAGAACTTATTCCTTATATTAATCATGTTAAGTTCCACAGTACCAGGAGTTACAGTCTTCGATGCAATTTGTCTGGCCTTCTCTATATTTCCTTTTTTAAGCGCCAGCTCCATCATTTGAGTATCAATATAATATAGAGCAGAAATATTATTCTGCTGTACAAAAAACGGATAGCTCTTCTCTATATAGTATGACGCAGAATCAGTATTATTCAGTTTAAGATAAACTTCTGCAAGGTTTACCATAGTGAGATTACGTTCAAACTCAGCATCAGGGTTATCTGCCACAAGATTCCATGTACGCATAAAATACTCCAAGGCTTTATCATAATCTCCACGAAAATAATAAGAATTGCCACGGTTATTAAGATAGATATGCTTTTCGTATGTAAGCATCTCATTATAATATTTGCCGGCCAAATCATAATAATAATCACACTGTGCATAATCTCTCAGCTCCATATAAACCTGAGCCAATCCATAATAAGAAGGGAAACGCTCTTTATTGGGTATACTCAATGTATCTGATACAGACAAAGAATATCTATACCAGTAAGATCCCATATCAAAACGTCCGGAACGGACATAAGAGTCGGCCAGATTTAACGCTATATCTATAATATTTTTCGATAAGCCAACCTTCTTAGAATAATTATATGCACGTTTAAAACACATTACAGCAGAATCGAGAACTGCATTACGAGCGTAAATATTTCCACGCATATTATACACTCTCGAAAGCAGCATGCTTACATGCTCCTGAGACTCTATGCTATTACAATAACTTTCAATATTATCAAGATATGAAAATACTGAATCATTCTCTGATAAAAAGAATTTTGCCTTTGCCTTCAATAACAGCAAGTCGTAATAAATACGCTTATCCTTATCCAGGAACAACATAGTACTGTCAATCTTTTTGCAAGCTTCCGATGGTGACAGACTTATTTCTGATTCCAATGTATTATAAATACTGTCCAACTCCGAATTTCCAGGATATGGAGCATTATTCATTTTACAATTTGTAGCGAGAATTATTATTATGACTGAAAACAGTAAATATTTAAATAATTTCATTTTCTATATCAGTAATTAATATTATGCTACAAATTAATATATTAAAATCAACATAAGCAAACATACATCTACAAAACTATCCATATTACTACCATTAATGACAAAACAAGAACAAAATGATTAATTAAGTTTACGTATCAACAAATCACACACATAATCAGGATATTACATAGAAGTAATCATACAATAAATACCTTTTATAAAGCTACTATAATAAGATAAAAAGAATATATAGACATTTTTATAAAATAAGGCCGTATTCATGATAAAATAAGGCCGTATTTTAATAAGAATGCGGCCTCATTTTTTTAAAGCATATAACAAAAAAATCAGTGCATCCGTGACCTTTCACTAAAGATCACCGGACGCACTGATTTTCAATAAGTTATTATAGATTATTATATATTATAATATATAGTTATTCAGAGAAATAGAACTGTTTGAAGTAAACCCTCTTCTCTTGTCCAGATTTATTTCTCAAACGCATGTTAGTAACCTTTCCCGCATTTGTTAAAGATCCGGCATTTTCCATTTCAACTTTATATTGAGTTTTACGTCCTGAAGGCAAAATCCTTACAGTCTGCCATGTCTTTCCTGAATCAGAACTTATCTCAAATTCAAAACCGCCAGATATTCCTTCGCTCTGTTCACCTAAGTCGAACACAACATTCTTTATGCTGCGAGGATAATCCATTACAACCTCAACAAAGCCTCCATCCTGCCACAAAATAACTTCATTTGAAGGAGATATATTACCTGTTTTACCCTTTCTGCGCACAGGCAACTGCGACAATTGTCTTACATTGCTGTTTAATGAATACGGCATATACACAGCAACTGTAGCCAAATCTGTTCCATTCAATGAATTGTACTTTTCAGTCGATTTCTCAAAAAGAGCATAAAAACAAGGCAACAGATATTTGCTTCCAGTCTTCACTCCCGGCTGATAAGGATTCTGATTATATGTAGCATCTACCTCATACATCTGATTCTGAATAGACTTGGCATGCAAATAATACTTATAGAAGGCAGAATTACCGAAACTTCCGGAATTATCTGTTCCAGAACCATTAACACCCACACCGTCTTTATTTCCGCACAGTTTAATCATATTAAGGATATCTTTACCATACTCACCCAATAGTTTAAACTGTATAATCCACGGACGAACCTCATCAATAAACTCTCTACTTTCATTAGAAGACAAAAGCATGTCAGACGAATAAATAATTTTTTCACACTCATCATAAACCTTCTGAAAGGCATCCTCCTCTATTTCACCAGAAGAGAGATATTTGTTCTGCAAGGCTTCTATGTACGGCTTAAGTTCTACAGACTCGTCTCGTCTGAATCCATGACCATTCTCTCCAAGATCGGAATTATGCGAAGCAAACACCTTAAGATATTTACGGTTTGAAGGCATAAGGTCGGCCAAAGCCCTGTTCCATGACATATCACTATCGTAATCCTCAAGATTCCAAGAGTAATCGGCAACACTGTATAATGCAATCTTGGAAGCTTCAGGTCTTTCCATAGGATTTGAAACAAAAGCCGACAAATCATCCTTTATATCAAGTCCGTTACCATAAACTGGTCCCAAAAGCAAATGATCTCTTACATAATCAGATACAGGAAAGTTCCACCATATATAAGCTTTTCTTTTCAACAACGGATTAATAAAATCCATAGACTGCTTGTCGATACATGCTATCACTCTGTCGCCTGTCCACATTATCTCAATGCCATCATTAAGCTTATCGCCTAATGTAGTAAGATAACCGCCTTTTACATTCGACCATGATTTGTTGTATTCTGTAGGACACATCACAAGGGGAGCAACATCACCCTTAACCTTTACAAAATTTTCATCTATATAATTCAATAGTTCAGCCTGTTTTTCAGCCTTTGTACCCTCACCGGAAATGTCATCGAAGAAAACAGCAAATGCTCTTACGCCAAGTTGGTACATGTTTTCGAATTTCTTCATCAGCAAGTCTCTGTCCTCATCATTCCATTTTATATCCTGTCCCGGATGAATAGCCCAGTAGAATATCACTTCATTATCCTTTGCCTTATCAACAAGCTCCTTCAACTGTTTCGCTTCCTTTTCGGGATAAGGAATACGCCAGTTCGGTACACTGTGATATGGATCATCCTTCGGACCGTAAAGATATACATTCATCTTATTTCGGCCGTAGAATTCTATCTGTCGCAAACGTGCCTCATGACTCCATGGAGTTCCATAAAAGCCTTCCACAACTCCACGGTAAGGTACATCCGGATAATCCTTAACTTCGCATAGAGGAAGCTTGTTCAATGTAAGTAGCTGAGACAATGTCTGAAGTCCGTAGTATAAACCTCTCTCATCATGTCCGGCCACAATAATCTGATTTTTTTCTATTTTCAGAAAATATCCTTCTTTTCTGTCAGGAATATTTTTAGAGAATTTTCTTATACCTTTATCACCTTTTATACCTGCATAAACCTTAAATTCAGCCTTGTCCGACTTACCCGGCATAATAGCTGAAAGAAGTTCACTTGAAGCCTTTGGCAAAGATTCTGCAGAAACTAAAACATAATTCTGTGGCTTAGCAATAGAATCATTCCCAGAAATATAACTTTGCGGTGTTGGCTGTATTCTGAAAGCAGACAAAGAATTAACATCCAGCTGAGAAGCGGAATTCGACATTGAATTAAGATACGGCTGAGAATTAAGGCAAGGCAGAACTCCCAAATCAGACTGAACGGTTATACCATGTGAAGATAAAACTCCAAAAGAAAAGCAACATAAGGTACTTAGAAAAATTACTTTTTTTCTCATTTCTATAAATTAAGGTTAGATGTTAAAAAATTGCACAGAACAAAGGAACACAAAATCATTGTAAACAAAAAGAATAAAGACGTATATTTTAATATTTTACCATATATTTCACAATAATTCCCATGATAAAATACGTTTTTAAGAAACTATCTTCAAAAAAATAATGATATTTGCACCGTATTTTGTGATTATAATAAAATCTTATAAAGTATACGATATTAATATTGGCAATATTAGTAGTAACATAGATAATGTAATAACATAATAATATATGAACTATCAAGAAACATTAAACTATTTGTACAATAGTGCCCCATTGTTCCAGAATATCGGTCAGGGAGCATATAAGGAAGGTCTTGAAAACACACTGAAACTCGATGAATATTTTAAGAGTCCCCACAAGAAATTCAAAACTATACACATTGCAGGGACAAACGGCAAAGGCTCCTGCTCGCACACTATTGCTTCTATACTTCAGTCGGCAGGATATAAAACCGGGCTTTACACTTCACCTCACCTCATTGACTTCAGCGAAAGAATCAGGGTTAACGGAAAACCTATCGACCAACAGTTCGTAGTAGATTTTGTAAGAGAGCACAAGCATTTCTTCGAACCTCTTCACCCTTCTTTTTTCGAACTTACCACAGCCATGGCATTCCTTTATTTTGCAGAACAGCAGGTAGATGTTGCCGTTATTGAAGTCGGACTCGGAGGACGTCTTGACTGCACAAACATAATTACGCCCGACCTGAGCGTTATAACCAACATCAGTTTTGACCATATACAGTTTCTTGGAAACACACTGGCAGACATAGCAAGAGAGAAGGCCGGCATAATAAAACATAACATTCCGGTGGTGATAGGTGAAACCACAGAAGAGACTTTACCGGTATTTCAGAATAAAGCCAATTCGGAAAGCGCTGATATAAGATTTGCAGAAAAAGAGAACCATATACTGAATGCAGAAAGGGATACAAGTACAGGAGGATACATATATCAGACAGACAGATACAAAGACCTGAAAGGAGAACTTGGTGGATTATGTCAGACAAAAAACACCAATACCATACTTACAGCCATTGAAGTACTTCTGGAAAAAGGATACAAGATAAGTGAAAACGATATAAGAAAAGGATTCGGAAATGTGTGTGAACTAACAGGTCTGTTGGGCAGATGGCAGAAAATAGAAAGTAATCCGACTATCATATGCGACACCGGGCACAACATAGGAGGCATAAAATATATAGCTGAACAACTGTCTGAAATGGAATACACCAACCTGCATATCATAATGGGAATGGTAAACGACAAAGACATAAACGGGGTACTTGAACTTTTGCCTAAAAACGCAATTTATTACTTCACGCAAGCCTCAGTAAAGCGTGCGCTTCCCGCAGAAGAAGTAAAAAGACTGGCTAACATACATGGCTTGTCTGGCAAATCATATCCGTCGGTAGAAACAGCACTGGAAGAAGCTAAGAAAAAAGCTGAAAAAAATGACCTTATATTTATAGGTGGAAGCAGCTTTATAGTAGCCGACTTACTGACTTTTTATAAAAAACTGTCCTGATAAAATAGTTTTTATAAACATTCGATACGATTTAAATTTCTTTTTCAAGAAAAATGTTTGGGTAATTTAAATAAAATCTTTTTATTTGCATAAGAATTTAAGTAATGTGTAAATAAAAAGATTTTATAATATATGGACAACACATTTTATAATGAAAACAACTTGAGCGGACTAAAAAGAGCCGACTTCAAGAAAACAATCGATGGAAAAGAAACCGATTTGTTTATCCTCTCAAATGACAATGGAGCAGAAATTGCAGTAACAAACTATGGCGGCGCCATTCTTGCTATTATGATGCCAGACAAAAACGGAAAGCTGGCTAATGTAATCCAGGGTCATGATTCAATTGAAAAAGTAATAAACAGTCCCGAACCATTTCTCAGTACTCTTATCGGAAGATATGGAAACCGTATAGCAAACGGTAAGTTCTCACTCGACGGAAAAGAATACAGCCTTACTATCAATAACGGACCAAACTCTTTACACGGAGGACCTACCGGATTTCATGCCAGAGTTTGGGATGCTGAACAAACAAGCAAACAGAGTGTAACTCTGCATTATCTTTCGGCCGACGGGGAAGAAGGTTTTCCAGGAAACCTTGATGTTAATGTTACTTATACTTTGACATCCGAAAATGAACTGGTTATTACCTACAACGCAAAAACAGATAAGAAAACTTTAGTGAATCTTACTCATCACGCATTCTTCAACCTTGCAGGAATTGCAAATCCTACACCAAAGGTTGACAATAATATCGTTACTATCAACGCTGATTTCTACACTCCTATAAGTGAGACACTGATACCTACAGGGGAAATAGCAAAAGTAGAAGGTACACCAATGGATTTCCGAAATCCACACACTATAGGATGCAGAGTTGATGACAAATTCCAACAACTTATTTATGGTAAAGGATATGACCACTGCTATGTTCTTAACAAGAACGAACAGGGACAACTTTCATTCGCAGCTAAATGTATAGAACCAGAAAGCGGAAGAACAATGGAAGTATATACAACCGAACCTGGAGTACAACTTTATACAGCCAACTGGCATAATGGTTTCGAAGGATATCACGGAGCTACATTCCCAGAAAGAAGTGCCATCTGCTTCGAAGCACAGCATTTCCCTGATACTCCAAACAAAGGTCACTTCCCATCGGTTGTGCTAAACCCGGGTGAAACATACAATCAGGTCACAATCTACAAGTTTGGGGTTGAAAAATAATATTATAATAGAAAAATCAGAAAAAAAATAAATAATAAACCTAATAATCATTTTACTCTTAATCAAAAAATTATGAACCAACAAAAACAAAACGGTAATTTCATTGCAATTCTTACAATGTTCTTCCTTTTTGCAATGATTTCATTCGTTACTAATCTTGCCGCTCCATTCGGAACTATATGGAAAAATCAGTATGCAGGAGCCAATACCCTCGGAATGATGGGTAATATGATGAACTTCCTTGCTTACTTGTTTATGGGTATTCCTGCAGGTAATATGCTTGTTAAAATCGGTTATAAGAAAACAGCTCTTACTGCTATTGCAATAGGTTTCATCGGTTTGCTTATACAGTATTGCTCAAGTATTTTCGGTGCAGATGCAAGTGTATTCTCAGCCGGAGGATATGTAATCAAACTTAACTTTATAATTTACCTTCTTGGAGCATTCATCTGCGGTTTCTGCGTATGTATGCTTAATACAGTGGTAAACCCTATGCTTAACCTGTTAGGTGGTGGTGGTAACAAAGGTAACCAGCTTATACAGACTGGTGGTGCATTGAACTCACTTTCTGGTACTCTTACTCCTCTTTTTGTGGGTGTACTTATTGGTACTGTAACTGAAGATACAGCAATGTCCGACGTTTCACCTCTATTGTTCATTGCAATGGGTGTATTTGCGTTTACATTCATCGTTATTTCTTTTGTGACTATCCCAGAACCTCACATGAGAAAGTCTAACGTAAAAGCTGAAAAATTTGCTCATAGTCCATGGAGTTTCCGTCATACTGTATTAGGTGTAATCGGTATCTTTATTTATGTAGGTATCGAAATCGGTATACCAGGAACTTTGAACTTCTACTTGGCCGACCCATCAGAAAAAGGTGCCGGAATTCTTACTAATGGTGCAGCTATCGGTGGTGCTATTGTAGCCATCTACTGGTTGCTTATGCTTATCGGACGTCTTACAAGTAGCGTTATCAGTGGCAAGGTTTCAACAAGAGCACAGCTTATTACAGTATCTACTGTAGCTATAATCCTTACAGTTGGTGCTATCCTTATCCCAAAATCAGTTGGTATAAATGTTCCTACTTTCGTTTACGACCCAGTTTCAAAGACTACTGAAACTCTTACCAACGCTGGTATTCCAGAAGAAGCTGTAGCAGCTTTCATCGCCAATCCTTCGGAAGAAGCTTTGAGCGCACACTCTGCAGCTCTTGAATCTGCAAAACTTAAACCAGCTGATATTATGGGTTCTTTGGCCACTCCAAAAGTACCTGTAAGTGCATTGTTATTGGTTCTTTGCGGATTGTGTACTTCTATCATGTGGGGTGGTATTTTCAACCTTGCAGTTGAAGGTCTAGGCAAATATACAGCTCAGGCATCAGGTATATTCATGATGATGGTTGTGGGTGGTGGTATCCTTCCACTTGTACAGCAGTTTATCTCAGATGAAGTAGGATATATGGCAAGCTACTGGCTGATTGTGGCAATGTTTGCTTATCAGTTGTTCTACGGATTGGTTGGATGCAAGAACGTCAACAAAGATATTCCTGTAGAATAATTTTTCCAAAGATATTTTTTCTGAATATTCGTGCTGAATATTGCCGGCCGAGAAAATACATTTATATTTAATGTATTAATACCACACGGCAAACATATACAGAATAAGACATTAAAAATTAATAAAATAAATAAGATTCAGGGTTCTAAACAGACCCTGAATATTTTGACATTAACCTTTAAATAATTATAATTATGGACATAGAATTTGTAAGAAGCCGCTTTATTAAACATTTCGATGGTACAACCGGTTCAATTTATGCATCACCGGGACGTATTAATTTGATTGGTGAACATACCGACTATAACGGTGGTTTTGTATTCCCTGGCGCTGTAGACAAAGGAATGTTGGCTGAAATCAAGCCTAACGGTACAAATAAAGTTTGCGCTTATTCTATCGACTTGAAAGATTACGTAGAATTTGGATTGAATGAAGAAGATGCTCCATCAGCAAGTTGGGCTCGCTATATATTTGGTGTTTGCCGCGAAATGATCAAACGCGGTGTTGATGTAAAAGGATTCAACACAGCTTTTGCAGGTGATGTACCTCTCGGTGCCGGAATGTCATCTTCAGCAGCATTGGAATCTACATATGCTTTTGCATTGAATGATTTGTTCGGTGAAAACAAAATAGATAAATTCGAACTTGCAAAAGTTGGACAGGCTACAGAACACAATTATTGTGGAGTTAACTGCGGTATCATGGACCAGTTTGCTTCTGTATTCGGTAAAGAAGGTAGCTTAATGCGTCTTGACTGCCGTTCTTTGGAATATCAGTATTTCCCATTCAAACCAGAAGGATACAGACTTGTTCTTGTTGACTCTGTAGTAAAACATGAACTTGCTTCTTCTGCATACAACAAGCGTCGTCAGAGCTGCGAAAATGTAGTAAAAGAAATCAAGAAAACACACCCAGAAGTAGAATTCTTGCGCGACTGTACAATGGATATGCTCAATGCCGTTAAAGAAAACGTATCTGAAGAAGACTACAAACGTGCAGAATATGTTATTGAAGAAATCCAAAGAGTACTTGATGTTTGCGATGCTTTGGAAAAAGGTGACTACGAAACTGTTGGCCAGAAGATGTATGAAACTCACCATGGCATGAGCAAGCTTTATGAAGTAAGCTGCGAAGAACTTGATTTCTTGAATGACGTTGCATTCGACTGTGGTGTTACAGGTTCACGTGTTATGGGTGGTGGCTTCGGTGGTTGTACTATCAACCTTGTGAAGAACGAACTTTACGAAACATTCATCACTACTGCTAAAGAAAGATTCAAAGAAAAATTCGGCCGCAGTCCTAAAGTTTATGATGTAGTTATCGGTAACGGTTCTCGTAAGATCTGCTAATAGTAATAATTTGAAATCAATTATTATATTGACGAATAACTTATACAAGAATAAAAAAAGCTGTGATTTATGTCACAGCTTTTTTTATTCCATATATATTGCGTATAAGATATTGTATATAATATGTATAAGAATATTTCTCAGTTCACTTACAGTTCAAACTTATTTATTTACACTCTCCAGTTTTCTTGCAAAGATAGTTACCAAGAATGATACCATTGTAAGACCTGTTCCTACGATTACTACACCCTCCCACTGCATCCAATGCCAGAATGTACCGGCAAGAAATGTTCCGAGTGAACCTCCGAGAAAATAGGTTGTCATAAATATAGTATTCACTCTGTTGGATGCCGACGGCAAAGAAGTAAGTACAAAAGTCTGGTTACTGAGCTGAATACATTGCATTCCTATATCAATCAATATTATTCCTGTTATAAACCCTATATAAGTATTCTGAAACTCATACATAATAAACCAAGCGGCAAAGATCAGAATACAACCGGCATAGTTAAGCTTGCGTACTCCAAACACATTTACATATCTTCCCACTACAGATGCAGTCAAAGCACCAGCCACACCACACAGTCCAAGCATTCCTATAATATTATTACCGGCATAGAAAGGTGCACCGCTCAACTTGAAGGCAAGACATGCCCACAATGCAAGAAAGCTTCCAAAACATAATCCGGCCCTTAAAGAAGCGAGTCTAATATGAGGATTATCTCTGAAAATAGTCCATACAGAAATCATCAGACTGCTGTACTTTCCCTTATAATTGACATTCATAACCGGCAGGCAGCGGGCAACAATTATTATACATACTATCATTATCAATGAAGCTATAAGATACATGGTACGCCATCCCCAATACTCACCTACTATACCACTGATGACCCTCGAACCAAGTATTCCTGTAAGAAGTCCACTTACAATCACCCCTACGTTCTTCGATTTATCTTCAGGCTTTGAGAATTGTGATGCAATAGGAATGAAAATCTGTGGCATTACAGAACAAACACCTGTAACCAAAGACGAAAGTAATACCAACTTTATATCATGCAGCATTGCAATGCTGAGCATCGACAAAGACAAGAGTATAAAATTGACTATTATAATCTTTTTCCTCTGATACAAGTCGCCTAAAGGAATGATAAACAACAATCCCAAAGCATACCCTATCTGGGTCACCATAGGAATAAGATTTGCAGTAAACTCACTAACATTCAGGTCGGCGCTTATCTGATTAAGCAACGGCTGATTGTAATACAAATTGGCAACAGCAAGTCCTGCTATTGCAGCCAAAGTCCATAATAATGACTTTGGAATACCATTATTTTCAATTAAAGTCTGTTTCATGCGGCAAACTTAATCATAATATAATATATATGAAAAGAAATATACCCAATAATAGACATTATTGCTTAAATAATAACATTAAAGAAGCAAATAAAGATGTATATTTACGCAACTTTTAAACTAATTTGAAATGATAAACAATATCCTAAAAATCTTTGTATCTGCATTACTGTTGGTCCTATGTACAGGAATCAACGCAGCAAGAATTGATACTCTCCGGGTAGAGAGTGCAAAAATGAACAGAAAAATTGAAGTAATAGTAATTGTACCCGACAAGGCCATAGAAGGTATCAAATGCCCTGTGCTTTATCTGCTGCACGGATATGGAGGAAATGCAAGAACATGGTTAGGCATTAAGCCTGAACTTCCACAAATGGCCGACAGAGATGGTATAATAGTAGTATGTCCTGACGGAGAAAACAGCTGGTACTGGGATAGTCCTAATGTAAAAAACAGCCAGTTTGAGACCTTTGTTTCGAAAGAACTGACAAGTTATATTGATTCACACTATAACAGTATAAAAGACCGTTGCGGAAGAGCTGTTACAGGTCTGAGTATGGGAGGACATGGTGGTCTATGGCTCTCCATAAGAAATAAAGATATCTTTGGTGCTGGAGGAAGTACAAGTGGTGGAGTAGATATTCGTCCTTTCCCGAAAAGTTGGGAAATGAGCAAACAGTTAGGAGATTTGGAGAAAAATAAAGATACATGGAACAAGCATACAGTAATTACACAGCTTGATAAAATAAAAAACGGTGATTTAGCAATTGTATTTGACTGCGGAACGGATGATTTCTTTTTTGAAGTAAACAATAACCTGCATGCAGAGCTACTTAAAAGAGGAATATTTCATGATTATATAGTAAGACCAGGAAAACATAACGGCACATACTGGAATAACTCTATCGACTACCAATGGGTATTTTTCTGTAAATTCTTCAATGGATACAGAAGCAAACTTGACTGATATCAGTGAAAACAACGTATAACAATACAATTAGACTATTATATAAAAACAAAGAAAAAGAAGAGAGACAGAAAAAGAAGAAAGAAAGGAAGAGAAAATAAAAAGGAAAATGAAAAAAGAAAACATCATCAGGTCATAATAAAAAACGATGAACAAACTCTTGAGAATACTCACTGTTTGTTCATCGTTTATTTTTGGATAGATTGATATATGTAAGTCTAATCAAACTTCAAATATGCAAATAATACGATTATAAGTATTATCAGCACTCGATAATCATAGACTTACGCGCAGGAATAATCAGATTCTCTCTTAAATTTAAATTTTTCCCACTTGCAATCTCTTTACCTTCTACACTATCATTTACCAATAGCTGATAGTGCTCACTTTTAAGTACCTGTTCATTATCTGTACTATTCAAGACAATCAACTCTTTTTTACCATTATTTGTACGTGCATACAAATAAAGGCCTTGTTGAGGTACACGATACTTTACAGTCCTATTTACTGACATAATTTAGTTATTTAGTTTAATTTTGCGCAGCAAAGATAAATTGTAATCAGATAATTGGGCAAATATTTATTAGCAAAACATGCATAAACAACCAAATTCTTGATGTATATCAACCTTATAGGTTATACATTTTCAGATATAAAGCGCTGTAAATCAGAAAACAAATGCAAGGATATAAGAGAAAATCACTTTCAATACAACACAAAATAAGCGGGTAATTATATCATAATCACATAATTACCCGCCCATATACTAACATCTGCAATATATTCCTTTAAATTCAAGTGAATAAATAATTAAATAAAAATTTATCACAAAAATAAAGGAAACTCATAACAATTATATTATAAGTTAATATGCAAAAATTAAAATTCTGTAATTAAATCAAGAATCCAAGCAAAATACCGGCAGCAACAGCCGAACCTATTACACCTGCCACGTTAGGACCCATAGCATGCATCAGCAAATAGTTTGACGGATCGTATTCCAATCCTACAACCTGAGATATACGTGCAGAATCAGGTACAGCAGATACACCGGCATTACCTATAAGAGGATTAATCTTATTTTCTTTCTTTAATACCAAATTAAATAGCTTCACAAATATAACACCTGAAGCTGTAGCTATAATAAATGAAATGGCACCAAGGAAGAAAATAAAAATAGAATCGCGGGTAAGGAACTCAGAAGCTTGAGTTGAAGCACCCACAGTAAGGCCAAGCAATATTGTAATAGTATCAATCAGCGGACCACGTGCTGTTTCAGCAAGACGGCGTGTAACACCACTTTCTTTCAACAGATTACCGAAGAATAACATACCCAGCAATGGCAAACCTGAAGGAACCAGGAAGCAAGTAAGCAAAAGTCCTACTATAGGGAACATCACCTTTTCTGTATGAGATACGGCACGAGGAGCTTTCATTCTAATAAGACGCTCTTTCTTAGTTGTAAGAAGTCGCATAATAGGCGGCTGGATTACAGGTACAAGAGCCATATACGAATAAGCTGAAACGGCTATGGCACCCATAAGATTTGGCGCTAATTTTGAAGAAAGGAAGATAGCTGTAGGACCATCAGCACCACCGATTATACCGATAGCGGCGGCCTGCATAGGATCGAATCCGAATTCCAGAGCCAGCATATATGCGCCAAATATACCAAACTGAGCAGCGGCACCCACAAGCATAAGCTTAGGATTGGATATAAGGGCAGAGAAGTCTGTCATAGCACCTATTCCCAAGAATATAAGAGGCGGATACCATCCAGATGTCACACCCTGATACAATATATTCAGCACTGATCCCTCTTCATAAATACCAACTTTAAGACCAGCTTCCATATTAAAAGGAATATTACCGATAAGAATACCGAAACCTATCGGAATAAGTAGCATAGGCTCAAATTCCTTTGCTACGGCCAGATAAATGAAGAATATACCAACAATAATCATTATCAAATGCTGAGGTGTAGCATTGAAAAAACCGGTATATGTCCAGAAATCGGCCAGATTATTCTGTAAAAAACTAAAAAATTCTCCCATATTATTCGATGATTATAAGGTCTGTACCTTCAAGAATAGATTCTCCCTTGCTGACTTTGATGGAAGTAACTTTTCCGTCACGGTCGGCTTTGATATCGTTTTCCATCTTCATGGCTTCCAATATCAGCAAAGTCTGGCCACGCTTAACCGCATCACCTTCTTTAACCTTAATATCAAGTATCACACCAGGAAGAGGAGATTTAATACCAGACTTGCTGCCGGCAACTACAGGACGTGAAACAGCTGGAGGAGGAGCAGCCGGAGTAGTAGAAGCTGTACGCACTACAGGTTTTATCTTAGGTTTTACAGACTTTTCAAGTTCTACAGTGTAAGAAGTTCCGTTAACTTCCACACGCACATTGTTATCTTCGATATCTCCAACAGTTACCTTATATAAGTTACCGTTGATTTTATATTTATATTCTTTCATAAATTTCAAAATTAGTATGTTCGGTTATTTCTTTTTAGGTGTTTCGCGAAGTGTATAAATCTTAGAACTCCATGGAGAGTAGCTTCTCTTGACACGACTGATAGTAAGGATAGTTTCCTCTACATCATGATCGGCTCCCTGAGCTTCATGCAAAGCCATCGAAATAGCAGCAATAACTTCACCCGGAGCTTCTCCAAGCTTCATCTCCTTAGCTTCCTTATGGTCTGTTACATTTTGAGCCTTCATGGCATTCTTCTTGCGCAGACGTATTGCAGTCTTACCAACAAAACTGAAGCACAAATACAATAATATCAAACCGGAGAATACAACAGCCATAGCTGATATAGCCATACCTATACCAACAGGATCATGAAGCTCAAACTTATCCATCTTAGGATTGCTTTCTATAGTCTTATTGTTGGTGCTTGGAGTAACGTACTTATCAGCACTATCGTCCTTTATCTCCCACTCACCCGAAGCATCACTAATTCTAGCATAAGATTGGTTGGCATTGAGACTTCCGGCAGGAACTACAACTTCATCAAGAAGCTTTTTGCCGGAATCAAACAAACCTACCCAAACGTCATTCTCTGTACTTAATACAAAATTTGTATGGAAAGTACCTCTTCGTGGTGCACCGTCGGCCCAGAATAATGTATGCTGACGAGGTTTCAGCACAGTAAGAACGTCGCCTTTAGGTATAATATATGTAACAGTATCATTTGGTTGGTTGCTTACCTTCAGCAAACATCCTGCCAAATCGGCACTACCATACGACTTGTTGAATATTTCAATCCATCCGCTGTGTACACCGTAATCATCCTGAAAGTTGCTCTGATTGTCAACAAGCACTTCATTGATGACCAACTTATTGTTAGGTTTCTGTTCCTTGCAAGAAGAAAAACCAACAAGCAGCATCAAAGAAAGGAATATTCCGATATTTAGTTTTCTTGTCATATTATCGAATTTTAAATTTATTACAAAGGAATATTACCATGTTTCTTAGAAGGATTGGTCAACTTCTTAGTTTGCAACTGCTGCAATGCACGAATAATACGGAAACGAGTATTACGAGGTTCGATTACATCGTCAATATATCCATATTTAGCGGCATTATACGGATTAGCAAACAATTTAGTATATTCAGCTTCTTTTTCAGCCATAAATGCTTTAGGATCTTCAGCATCTTTAGCTTCCTTGGCATATAGAACTTCTACAGCACCTGCGCCACCCATAACAGCAATCTCGGCAGTAGGCCATGCGTAATTCATATCACCACGCAACTGTTTACAACTCATCACAATATGAGATCCACCATACGATTTGCGCAATGTTACAGTTACTTTAGGCACTGTTGCCTCGCCATATGCATAAAGCAATTTAGCACCATGCAGAATTACCGCATTATACTCCTGGCCAGTACCAGGCAAGAAACCAGGAACGTCAACGAGTGAAACGATAGGAATATTGAATGCATCACAGAAACGTACAAAACGGGCTGCTTTGCGTGAAGCATTACAGTCGAGTACTCCGGCAAGGAATTTAGGCTGATTTGCCACGATACCCACAGACTGTCCGTTAAATCGTGCAAAACCTATGATGATATTCTTTGCAAAATCACGCTGAACTTCAAGGAATTCTCCATTATCTACAATTGCACCTATAACTTCATACATATCGTATGCCTTATTTGCACTGTCAGGAATAATTTCATTAAGAGAATCTTCAAGACGATCGATAGGGTCTGTACAATCCACGTATGGAGGTTCCTCAAGATTGTTCTGAGGAATATAGCTCAACAGTTTACGAATCATGGCCAAGCCTTCCTCTTCTGTAGAAGCTGTAAAATGAGTAACACCCGAACGAGTAGAATGAACACTTGCTCCACCAAGGTCTTCCTGAGAAACATCCTCTCCTGTTACAGTCTTTACAACCTTAGGACCTGTAAGGAACATATAAGAAGAACCTTCCATCATAAGAGTAAAGTCAGTAAGAGCCGGAGAATATACCGCGCCACCTGCACAAGGACCAAATATACCTGAAATCTGTGGAATTACACCCGAAGCCATAATATTACGCTGGAATATTTCGGCATAACCGGCAAGAGCATTGATACCTTCCTGAATACGTGCACCACCAGAGTCGTTGATACCGATACAAGGAGCACCCATCTTCATAGCCATATCCATAATCTTGCATATTTTCAAAGACATTGTTTCGGACAAAGATCCTGCAGAAACAGTAAAGTCCTGAGCAAATACATATACCAAACGGCCTTCAATAGTTCCATAACCGGTAACAACGCCATCGCCCAAATAATGTTTCTTATCCATACCGAAGTTTGTACAGCGATGCTTTACAAACATGTCCATTTCTTCGAAGCTTCCTTCATCCAGCAACATTGCAATGCGCTCACGTGCTGTATATTTACCTTTTGCGTGTTGTTTCTCAATAGCTTTCTCACCACCACCCAAACGAGCCTGGGCACGAAGTTCAATAAGCTCTTTTACTTTTTCAAGTTGATTACTCATGATATTTAGTATTTTAAAGTTTAAAAAATTATGATAAGGATGCCAATAAAATCATAATAAAACTACCATAAACAAGTGTAAACGGCAGGAATATAGTAAATATATTTTCACAAATAAAAAAACAGGTGAAGAATCTGTCTGTATCATAATAATTTACGACACAGATAGACTCTCCACCATTTTATCTGATGAGAATATGATTATAATACACCCCTCTCATATATGATCTTAATATAATCCGGTTATTTTTCGCAAAGTTCAGTAAGAACACCCATAGTTGACTTTGGATGCAAGAAAGCAATATTAAGGTTTTCTGCACCTTTACGTGGAGCTTTGTCAATAAGGCGTATACCTTTACCTTCTGCATCAGCAAGTGCATTTGCCACGCCATCTTCCACTGCAAAAGCTACATGATGTACACCCATACCCCTGTTTTCAATGAATTTTGCTATTGTGCTTTCTGGACCAGTAGGTTCAAGAAGTTCTATTTTTGTTTCACCACATTTCAGGAATGCAGTTCTTACTTTCTGGTCTTCTACTGTTTCTATATTGTAACAAGTCAAACCAAGTACGTTTTCGTAATATGGTAAAGCTTCTTCAATGCTTTTTACAGCAATACCCAAATGTTCAATGTGAGAAATCTTCATAATAGTGTATTTTTATTTATATTAAAAATTAAAGTTTCAAAATATTCGATTTTAATGCTATTTAAAAAATCCAGATATAATTTCCGAATCTGCAGTACAAAACCTTCTTACAAAATTAACTTACAAAATAGACATTTAATACCGGTTAAATCTGTCAGTCGGTTTTATCGGAAGACAAAGAAAATAAAATTGCGCTGAAAAACGAAACTTTTCATAAAAATATTTCACCTATTAACCTTTTTCAAACAAGAATAGCACTTTTTGAAAGGTAGAGATAGCAAAAATCATGATTTACACATAAAATCTTATCAATAATTTATTCAGCCATTTCCAACGGACCCTATACCATCTTCGGGTACTGAGTTGTTTTCCACCAAAACGGAGTATAAAATCACGGTATCCATATTTCTTGAAAGGCAGTCCGGCATCAATAAATTCAAAGTGTCTGTAACCATGTTTACGAGAATATTCCATTGCTGTCCACACTGCAATCACTCCAGGATAAAGCACAGGATAACTCTTTCTCATTCCACCGGAAAACATCATATAAGCCGTATCTCCAGAAAAAATACACACAGAACCACCTATTATCTTATTTTTATAAGAAACAGTAAATATCTTGCCTATTTCCTTATTTCTTATACGTTCTTTCTGCAACAGAAGGAAGAATTTAAAATCCGGAAAATATCTGTATACTTTTGATGTATAATAGTTTTTAAGCATCGAAACAAAAGCCCTTACTTCGCTATCTTTCACAGCTATTCCAGGACGTGCTCCGTTCTTCAGCCCTGTCTGAACCTGTTTCTTGCGGGATGTACTCATCCATTTATCAATCGTATCGTGGTGAATAGAATTGACTACTCTCAACCATTTTATTGGAAAATACTCATTACGTCTGAAATATTTATATCCGAACAAAGACTCTTCTATGTTTCTGAATTCTATCAGAAATAGATTTTCCATATAACGGTTGGTAAAATAATTAAGAAACTCTCCGAAAATATCTTCCGGCTTACAGCTAATAGTTTTTCCGGAACCAGCATTGCTTTCAGATTTATCCGACGACAGAAAATATTCGCCTATACCATAAGCAGTACATTTCCTCCGCATTCCGGTGAGCCACGACAGTTGTCTTATTATACAAAGTAACTTTCCTACAGGTTTATCACCATCGTAAGCTACCAACATAACCGGACTATGTTGAGGTGTCTGTTCAAGAATGCGGAACAGTTCTACCGAGTGAAATACATTATTTCCCGGTAAGTCAGGAATAGATTCGGATCTTTCGTATGTAACCAAACGTATAGCCATACATCATAAATGCTATATTGCAAATTTATATAAAAAGATTGAGTCTTTAAAACTAAAAAGACTATATTTGTGGAGATTGTAATAACAGTATGTCTTGTTATTTCATTTTAGCACGACATTATACTTTGATATAAACTATATATAACAAATTCACTATATGGAAAATTTCAGCGACTTAATAACCAAAAGACGCAGCATGCGCAAGTTCACCGAAGAGGAACTTACACAAGAAGAAGTAGTATCACTATTAAAAGCCGCACTTATGTCGCCTACATCAAAACGTACCAATTGCTGGCAGTTTATTGCTGTAGACGACAAGGAAACTCTTGCAAAACTTTCTATATGCAAAGAATCTGGTTCGGCTTTTATAAAAGATGCAGCACTTGCCATAGTAGTTCTGGCCGACCCTTTGGTAAGTGATGTATGGATAGAAGATGCATCTATAGCATCTATAATGATACAGCTTCAGGCAGAAGACCTCGGTTTGGGAAGCTGTTGGATACAGTTGAGAGAAAGATTTACATCCGACGGAATTTCCTCAAATGAATACGTACATGAAATCCTTGATATACCATTGCAACTACAGGCACTGTCAATAATAGCCATAGGACATAAAGGTATGGAAAGAAAACCTTTCGACGAGTCTCATCTTCAATGGGAGAAAATTCATATAAATAAATTCGGAGGAAAATAATAGTGTACAAAATAGTTATAATTGGTGCCGGAAATGTAGCTACCCATTTAATTAAAGCGCTAAGGAAATCAGAACACAATATTTTGCAGATATACAGCCGTACAGAAAATTCGGCCAGTACTCTTGCAGAAAAAACAGGATGTAGCTATACTACAAATATCAATGAGGTGTCATCTGATGCCGACTTATATATAGTATCATTAAAAGACTCTGTACTGTCGGAAGTATTGCCTCTACTGGTAAGACGTAACCCTGATGCCCTATTCGTACATACTGCCGGAAGTGTATCCATTAATATATGGAAGAATCTAACAGGAAGATATGGTGTATTATATCCTATGCAGACATTCAGCAAGGAAAGGGAAATAGACTTTAACAGTGTATATTTCTTCATCGAAGCAAACAGCAAGGAAGACAGTAAACTGCTTCATGAAATAGCGTCATGCCTCAGTCCTCATGTATACGAAGCAACATCAGAGCAAAGAAAATATCTTCATATATCTGCTGTATTTGCCTGCAATTTCACAAACTACATGTACTCTATATGCAACAGTATTCTTACTTCAAATGGTCTGCCTTTCGGAGCTATGCTACCACTTATAGATGAAACCGCCAAAAAAGTACATTATCTGTCTCCCGAAGATGCACAGACAGGGCCTGCACGTAGAAATGATACTAATATAATGGAAGGACATCTTGAAATGCTCAAAGACCAACCTTCTATAGCTGAGATATACAGACTTATTAGCAACAGCATTATTAACAACTATAATGCAAGTATCAATGCAAAAAATACAGACAATCCGGATTGCTGTAAAACAGTATAAATACGATTATAAATATAATTTATGATTAACTACGATTTAAAAAAGATTAAAGCCATTTTTTTCGATGTAGACGGAGTGCTGAGTAGCGAGACTATTCCCATGGATTCATCAGGTGAGCCTATGAGAACTTTAAACATTAAAGACGGATATGCAATACAGTTTGCTGTGAAATGTGGTCTACATATAGCAATAATTACCGGCGGAAAAACCGAGGCCATAAGAAAGAGGTATCAGGGACTTGGTGTAAAAGATATATATCTTGGAGCAGCAGTAAAGACAAGAGAATATAATGAGTTGATGAATAAATATAATCTGAGATCTGAAGAGGTACTTTATATGGGAGACGATATTCCTGATTATGAAGTTCTTACCATGGTAGGACTTCCATGCTGCCCCGCTGATGCTGCTCCCGAAATAAAAAATATATGCAAGTATATATCTCACAAAGAAGGTGGAAAAGGATGTGGGCGCGATGTAATAGAACAGGTTCTCAGGGCACAGGGAAAATGGATGTCGCATGAAGAGGCATTCGGGTGGTAAGACAGTGTAAACAATTATTATATGAATACCTGATAAATTATACAGAAAATTCATAGAACCTACATAAAGGATTAATACAATATAAGAGAGAAAAAGAACAATTAAGTTTAGAAAACAATCTATACGTTATGCTGGATAATTTAAAGAAATACAATATAATATTGGCATCAAACTCCCCAAGACGACGCGAACTCCTTGGAGGACTTGGTATAAACTACGAAGTAAAACTTATAAAAGGGATAGATGAAAGTTATCCCGACTCACTTCGCGGTGAAGAAATTCCTGTTTTCATATCGAAGGCCAAGGCTGATGCATATATTAATGTAATGGGCGAGAATGACCTGGTCATTACTGCTGATACAATAGTTTATGTAGACGACGAAGTATTGGGAAAGCCTAAAGACAAAGACGATGCAATTATGATGTTAAGGAAACTGTCTGGCCGTTCACATCAGGTAATAACCGGAGTAACCATCACCACAAAATCATTTCAGAAGAGCTTTGCATGTACCACCAATGTTACATTTGATACGCTTAGTGACGAAGAAATAGAATTTTATATAGACCAGTTCAAGCCATTCGACAAGGCCGGTTCTTACGGAATCCAGGAATGGATAGGTTATATAGGGGTAAATGGCCTGAAAGGCTCATATTTCAACGTAATGGGACTTCCTGTACAACGTCTGTATAAGGAACTGAAGTGTATATAATTATTAAAAAAGTGTTCAGCTCAATAATTAACTGATTTATACCTATAAGAAGTATAATTCAAACATATGATGGAATTTTCTCCAAAACTTATTTATATCCGTGTCGTACCACTGTAGTGATACGCCCTTCCCACTATAGTAGTACACCCTTCTCACTAAAGTGGTACGACCTTCCCATTAAAGTGGTACGACACAGAAAACAAAAAGAAAATCCTCCGTTTTAGGCTATCTTTGACTAAGAGCTTAAAACGGAGGATTTAAAATATTTATATAATAATATAACAGCACGATTTTATTTCATATTTCTGTTTTCAGTTGCTGTACATTACCGCTGACTATTTTCTGTTGTTTCTTTCAAGTTCCTGAAGGTTCTCCATCTTCTTTGTTTCAAGGAATTCATAAATACCACAGAGATGCTCCTTCACTCTTTTGTTTCCGAACTCATAAACCTTTGTAACAAGTCCGTCAAGGAAGTCACGGTCGTGTGATACCACTATCAGGGTACCATCGAAATCCATAAGTGCCTGTTTAAGAATATCCTTTGTTTTCATATCAAGATGATTTGTCGGCTCGTCAAGGATAAGCAGATTCACAGGTTCAAGTAAAAGCTTTATCATAGCCAGACGTGTTCTCTCACCTCCCGACAGCACTTTCACTTTCTTCATAGATTCCTCCGGTCCGCCAAACATAAAAGCTCCAAGCAAGTCACGTATTTTGTTTCGGATTTCTCCTTTGGCCACGTCGTCTATGGTCTGGAAGACAGTCAGGTTTTCGTCAAGCAAAGATGCCTGATTCTGCGCAAAATATCCTATCTGGACATTATGACCAAGAGTAAGAGTACCTTCATGGTCTATCTCGTTCATGATACATTTCACCAATGTAGACTTACCTTCACCGTTCTTTCCCACAAACGCTACCTTATCGCCTCTTTCTATAGTCAGATTGGCATTCTTGAATACCACATGGTCACCGTATGTCTTCCCCACCCCATCCATTATAACAGGATAACTTCCGCTACGAGGCGATGGCGGGAATTTAAGTCTGAGTGCTGAAGTATCTTCCTCATCTACTTCTATAAGTTCCAGCTTCTCAAGCATCTTCACGCGGCTCTGTACCTGCAGTGTCTTACTGTATGTACCCTTGAATCTTTCAATGAAATCTTTTGTTTCCTGAATCATCTTCTGCTGCTCTTCATACTGCTTCATCTGCTGTTCGCGGCGCTCTTTTCTCAGGATAAGGTATTGTGAATAATTTACCTTATAGTCGTATATTCTTCCCATAGTAACTTCTATGGTACGTGTAGTGATGTTATCAACAAACTTACGGTCGTGACTTATCACTATCACAGCCTTGGCACTGTTTATAAGAAACTCTTCCAACCATTGAATAGATTCTATATCGAGATGATTTGTAGGCTCGTCGAGAAGCAACACATCAGGATTCTGAAGCAAAAGCTTTGCAAGTTCTATACGCATACGCCATCCTCCACTGAAGTCGCTTGTAGGGCGGTTAAAGTCTTCTCTCATGAATCCCAATCCAAGAAGTGCCTTTTCAACATCCTCTTCGAAGTGTGTCATATCGATGGCATAGAATTTTTCACTCATCGAGGAAACTTTTTCTATAAGTGCCATATAGGAGTCACTCTCATAGTCGGTACGTGTAGCCAGCTCATTGTTTATGGCTTCAATTTCTTTTTCCATTTCCTGAAGATGAGCAAACGCCTGTGAGGCCTCCTCGAAAACAGTACGTCCGTCTTCTGTCATGAGATGCTGTGGCAGGTAAGCTACTACACAATCTTTTGGTGCGGTAACCTTACCACGTGTAGGCTGTCGTACTCCGGCAAGAATTTTCAGGAGTGTGGATTTTCCTGCCCCGTTCTTTCCCATGAGGGCTATTCTGTCTTTTTCGTTTATCTGGAAACTAATGTCACTAAACAAGGTGGTACCGCCAAATTCTACGGTTAGTCCATCTACTGATATCATATTAGATTAGCAATATTATTTAATTAATGATTTATATTTTATTACTGTTCTTATTTATTTGATGCACAGGTAATATTTACCTCTGGCACAAAGAAAAAATTATCCTGTGCAAAGGTAAGAAAAAAGAGCAAAATGGCATAATAAAAGGGCAAATCCCTAAAGAAATGCCCTTCAAATATAATTATAAAGTTTTCTATGCGAACAACAAAACTAAAAGTTGCGCCGTAAGTATACGCAGGAACATGGAGAGAGGATAAACAGTAGAATATCCTACAGCAGGAGCATCATTTCCGGCTGTCTGGTTGGCATATGCCAATGCAGGTGGGTCAGTGTTACTTCCGGCTATAAGTCCCATGAGTGTATAATAGTTGATTTTATGCCTCCACCTTGCTACAATACCCATAATAATAAGCGGGATGAATGTAATTAGGAAACCTATTCCAACATACAGAAGACCGTCGCCCTCAACCACTGTCTGAACAAAACTTCCGCCTGCCTTGATACCTACACTGGCAAGGAAAAGTACAAGTCCCACCTCACGAAGCATAAGATTGGCACTCATGGTGGTGTATGTCACAAGCTTAACCTTATGACCGAAACGTCCGATAAGTATTGAAATGATAAGCGGACCTCCGGCAAGGCCTAACTTGATAGGTGTAGGCATACCTGGTATGGCTATAGGGAGACTTCCGAAAAGAATTCCACAAAGTATTCCCACAAATATAGTAACGATATTAGGATGGTCGAGTCGTTTCAACTGATTACCAAGAAGGTTTGCAACACGCTCTACAGCATCCTGAGGACCAACCACCATTACACGGTCGCCCACCTGAAGTGTAAGCTGTCTTGAAGCAAAAAGGTCCATACCGGAACGGTTTACACGAGTTACGTTTACACCATACATACTGTTGAAGTGAAGTTCACCAAGAGTCTTACCATTGATATTTGACTGTGTGACAAGAATTCGTCTCGAAACCATAGGTTTGTTTTGTTTTCCTTCTTCCTCCCAGTCGATATCTTTTACCTGAGGACCTATAAATGTAATAATGGCTTCCGAATCGTCTTCGGCACATACAATGAACATCTTGTCTCCTATTTCCAAAACTGTATTGGCAGTAGGAATATAGATGTTACCGTCGTTTTTCTTAATTCTCGAACAAACAAAATCGCGCGCAAGGAAATTGCGAACCTGAAGTACAGTTTTTCCGGCAAGAGCCTCATTGTGAACTTCAAGATTAAGCATAAACGGCTTAAGATGAGGATTGGCGTCCTCTCCCTTCTGTATTTCTTCGGCCTCTTTATTAAGGTCGATACGGCACAGAAAGCGTATCAGAATCATAGATAATATTATACCCATAACTCCTAACGGATAGGCGCAGGCATATCCCATAGCAATCTGAGGGCCGTTGTAACTTATCTGTGTAAGTGCTTCATTAGCGGCACCAAGACCTGGTGTGTTAGTTACCGCACCACAGAGTATACCCACCATCATAGGTATGTCTACTCTTCCTTGAAGCGCATAATACATAATAAGTGCCACTGCTATGTTGAGTGCCACAATACCCACGGCCACCATATTCATGGCCACACCGCCTTTCTTGAATGAAGAGAAGAAAGAAGGTCCTACCTGAAGACCTATACAGAAAACAAAAAGTATTAGCCCAAAGTCCTGAACAAAGGTAAGTATGGATGCATTACCGGTAAATCCGAAATGTCCTACCAATATACCAACGAACAAGACAAATGTAACTCCAAGCGAGATGCCGAAGAACTTAATCTTTCCCAACAAGACACCTGCAGCTATCACAAATGCATACAGCGCAACGATGTGGGCTATCGAGTCGGGATTCGTTAATAAATCATTTAACCAGTTCATAAAAATTTAAATAAACACATCTTTTTTTAAAATAAACACATAAATAATTCTGTGCAAATGTAGTCATTTTAAACTTTAAGACAAATTTAAACATATAAAAGTAAGGCTATCAATATGTATTTTTTGCCATATAGACTTTACAATAACACACAAAACTTGACATATTTACAAAATAAATGTTTATTGTTCACGCATTTTCTACCCGAAAATGATGAAAATAAGAAGAAATTTGTATATTTGCCTTGCATGTACAATTTATTCGTACAAAAAATATTAACAAAATCTATATACATAAACCTTATTGACTATGGCAGATAGTAAAGAAAAACTCTTTTCCGACTTTCCTTCTGTAAGCACACAGGAATGGATGGATAAGATAACAGTCGACCTTAAAGGCGCTGATTTTGAAAAGAAGTTGGTATGGAAAACCAACGAAGGATTTAAAGTAAAACCTTTCTACCGTAAAGAAGATCTTGAGGGTGTGAAAACCACAGAAGGACTACCAGGTGAATTTCCTTTCGTAAGAGGCATCAAAAAGAATGACAATACCTGGTTTGTACGTCAGGACATTAAAGTAACAAGTCCGTCTGAAGCCAATACAAAGGCACTCGACTTATTAAATAAAGGTATTGATTCTTTGGGATTTACAGTCAAAGCATCTGAACTTAATGCCGAATATATCAGCACTTTGCTTAAAGATATTTGCTGCGAATGTGTGGAACTGAACTTTTCTACATGTCAGGGACATACAGTGGAACTTGCAGAACTTCTCGTTGCTTATTTCAAGGAAAAAGGATATGATCCTGCCAAAATTCAGGGTTCAGTCAACTATGACCCTATGGGCAAGATGATGCTTAAAGGAAAAGACTTGAGCAACTTTATAGGAAATGCGAAAAAACTTGTTGAGATTTTTGCCGAATATCCTCACTTCCGATGCATCAACGTAAACTCTGTAGAACTGAATAACTCAGGTGCATATATTTATCAGGAATTAGGCTATGCTCTTGCCTGGGGTAATGAATATTTAAGTCAGCTTACAGAAGCTGGTGTTCCAGCCGACCTTGCAGCAAAGAAAATAAAATTCAACTTCGGTATCAGTTCTAATTATTTTATGGAAATTGCGAAATTCCGCGCCGCTCGCATGCTTTGGGCCAATATCGTAAAAGAATATGCTCCGGTTTGCAGTTGCAGTAATAATAATAATGAAGAAGGCGACAATACTTGCTATAATGCATGCAAGATGGTAGCTCATGCCGAGACTTCTAAATTCAACCTTACACTGTTTGATGCTCACGTTAACTTGCTCCGTACTCAGACTGAAGCAATGAGTGCAGCGTTGGCTGGTGTAAATTCTATCACAGTCTCTCCTTTCGACTGTACATACACAACTCCTAATGATTTCTCCGAACGTATTGCACGCAACCAACAGCTTCTTCTTAAAGAGGAATCTCACCTTAACCGTATAGTTGACCCTGCAGCGGGTTCTTATTACATCGAAAATCTTACAACTTCCATTGCAGGTGAAGCATGGAAACTTTTCCTTTCTGTAGAAGAAGAAGGAGGTATGCTGAAAGCTATCATGGAAGGAAAGGTTCAGGAAGCTGTAAACAACAGTAACAAAGCACGCCATGAGGCTGTATCAAAACGTAAGGAAATTCTGCTTGGAACAAACCAATACCCTAACTTTACAGAACTTGCAGGCGAGAAATCTCCTATGGAATGCAAATGCTGCTGCGGTGGAGCCCATGGTTCGGAAGAACGTCCTGTTGCAACTCTCAATACTGCACGTGCCGCAAGTGAGTTTGAGGCCTTGCGTCTGCAGACAGAGCGTTCAGGAAAGCGTCCTAAAGCATTTATGCTCACTATAGGTAACCTTGCTATGCGTCAGGCCCGCGCACAGTTCTCATGCAACTTCCTTGCTTGTGCCGGATATGAAGTTATCGACAATCTTGGCTTCGCTACGGTAGAAGAAGGTGTGGAAGCCGCTATGAAAGCTAATGCAGATATTGTTGTGATGTGTTCAAGCGATGATGAGTATGCTGAATATGCTATTCCTGCATTCAAGGCTCTCAACGGACGTGCCATGTATATAGTAGCAGGTGCTCCTGCATGTATGGACGATCTTAAGGCTGCCGGAATAGAGAACTTTATCCATGTTCGCTGCAATGTGTTGGAAACTTTAAAAGAGTATAACGAAAAGTTAGGAATTAAATAATAACTATGAAACCGAATTTTAAAAATATAGATATATATGCCGGATTCCAGCCTAAGAATGGTATGGAATGGCAAAAGGCCAATGGTATTGAAGCCAATTGGAGAACACCGGAACAGATTCAAGTGAAACCGGTTTATACTAAAGAGGATCTCGAAGGAATGGAGCATCTTGACTATGCAGCCGGTATTCCTCCTTATTTGCGCGGTCCTTATTCAATGATGTATACTTTCCGTCCATGGACTATCCGCCAGTATGCAGGATTCTCTACAGCAGAAGAATCAAATGCATTCTACCGCCGTAATCTTGCTTCCGGACAGAAAGGTTTGTCTGTTGCATTCGACCTTCCAACTCACCGTGGTTACGACCCTGATCATCCGCGTGTAGTGGGCGATGTAGGTAAGGCTGGTGTTTCTATCTGCTCGCTCGAAAACATGAAGGTTCTGTTCGACGGTATTCCATTGAACAAGATGTCCGTATCAATGACCATGAACGGTGCGGTACTTCCTGTTATGGCTTTCTATATCAATGCCGGACTTGAACAGGGTGCGAAACTTGAAGAAATGGCAGGTACAATCCAGAACGATATCCTTAAAGAGTTTATGGTGCGTAATACATATATCTACCCACCTGCATTCTCAATGAAGATTATCTCTGATATCTTTGAATATACATCTCAGAAGATGCCTAAGTTCAACTCTATCTCTATCTCTGGTTACCACATGCAGGAAGCTGGTGCTACAGCAGATATCGAGTTGGCTTATACTCTTGCCGACGGTCTCGAATATCTCCGTGCCGGTGTGGCTGCAGGTATCGATATCGATGCGTTCGCTCCTCGCCTATCGTTCTTCTGGGCTATCGGTATGAACCATTTCATGGAAATTGCAAAGATGCGTGCTGCACGTATGCTATGGGCCAAGATTGTAAAACAGTTCAATCCTAAGAATCCTAAGTCGCTAGCATTGCGTACTCACTCACAGACTTCAGGATGGTCGCTTACAGAACAGGATCCGTTCAACAACGTAGGCCGTACTTGTATCGAGGCTATGGCTGCTGCTCTTGGTCACACTCAGTCATTGCATACAAATGCGCTTGACGAAGCCATCGCACTTCCTACAGACTTCTCTGCTCGTATTGCACGTAACACTCAGATTTATATCCAGGAAGAAACTCAAATATGCAAGAATGTTGACCCATGGGGAGGTTCTTACTATGTTGAGGCTCTTACAAACGAGCTTGCTCATAAGGCTTGGGAACATATTCAGGAAATCGAACGTCTCGGTGGTATGGCTAAGGCTATCGAAACAGGTATTCCTAAGATGCGTATTGAAGAAGCTGCTGCCCGCACACAGGCACGTATCGACTCTGGCGAACAGACTATCGTGGGTACAAACAAGTATCGTCTTGAAAAAGAAGATCCAATCGATATCCTCGAAGTCGATAATACAGCCGTTCGTCAGGAACAGATTGAAAATCTCCGCCGCTTGAAAGAAGGCCGCAACCAGGCTGAAGTTGACAAGGCTCTTGCAGCAATCACAGAATGCGTGAAGACAGGTAAGGGCAACTTGCTTGAACTTGCAGTCGAAGCAGCACGAGTTCGCGCTACATTGGGAGAAATCTCAGATGCTTGCGAAGTGGTAGTAGGACGTTATAAAGCAATAATCAGAACAATATCAGGCGTGTATTCATCAGAAAGTAAGAAAGATGCAGATTTCGCAAGAGCTTGCGAACTGACAGAAGAATTTGCGAAGAAAGAAGGTCGCCGCCCACGTGTAATGATTGCCAAAATGGGTCAGGACGGACACGACCGTGGTGCAAAAGTTGTAGCAACAGGTTTCGCCGACTGTGGTTTCGACGTTGATATGGGACCATTGTTCCAGACTCCGGAAGAAGCAGCACGCGATGCAGTGGAAAACGACGTTCATGCAGTAGGTGTTTCTTCACTTGCGGCTGGTCATAAGACTCTTATTCCACAGATTATCGCTGAATTGAAGAAACTTGGCCGTGAGGATATCCTTGTATTTGCAGGTGGTGTAATCCCGGCTCAAGACTACGACTTCCTCTACAAGGCAGGAGTTATGGCTATCTTCGGTCCTGGTACTTCTGTAGCAAAATCTGCTTGTCAGGTTATGGAACTATTAATGGAAACTGAAGAATAATATAATCATTAATATAATAGAAAGACAATGAGGGTGCATTTATGAAATGCATCCTCATTGTCTTTTTTGCTGGTAGCGGAAAGTCCAGCATTATCCAATTATCCATCATGTATTGATTTCATTTATTAATACTATTCATTATATATATTTATAGATTCTATTTCTATTGATACCGTAAACCTGTAAGGCATTAAGACTTGTCTAAGAATCATACACACAGTGTCAAATTTTCATACACTTGTTTCTAATATTAAAATTAATATTCACCTGATTGATAAGGCATTACAATACTGGCACGAACTTTGCAATCAAGTTTCAGGAATATATATACCATAACAATTGTATTTATTTAATTAATCAGGACAAATATTATTATCATTATGAAAACAATATTACGCAATCTTTTCTACACAATCAAGCGGTTCCGTACAGCATCATTTCTAAACCTGATAGGACTTTCCACTGCATTTGCAGCTTTCGTACTCATCATGATGAAGGCAAGCTATGAGTACAATTTCGATACATGTTATCCGGAAGCAGACAGACTTGTCATCCTTAATTTAGGTCCTGAAAATGAAAATGACATCACATTACTGCCAAGAGGACCAATTGATTTCATTATGGAACAGGTACCTGGTATAGAATACGGAACTATTTATGCACCATGCTGGCAGAAATTAGCTTTCTATACCAATCCAGATAATCCTCAATATTTTTATGAAACTCCTTTTGCCGTATATCAGGATTTCGCTAAAGTGATAGGATTAGAATTCGTAGAAGGGAACGACGAGGATATGGACAAGCCAGAAAGTATTCTTATTTCCGAAAGTTATGCGAAAAAAACATTTCCTAAAGGCAATGCCCTTGGATCATATATTTACACTAAAGGAGAAAACGACTTGTATTCCAACCTTGACAGATTCAGAGTGTGCGGTATATTCAAAGATCTGCCGGAAAACTGCCAGTTTAAAAATGATATATTCATGAGGATAGGAGATTTCCAGAAAAACGACTGGGGAAGCCAGAATTTTTTTGCATTCTTCCGTCTGAAACCCAATGTAACCATAGATGAAGTAAACAGACAGATAGAAGCAAGTAAGGCTACAGACCATCTCTATACTGTAAATAAAGACAATAAAAAACTATATGTTACCCCTATAACCGACATATATTACGGAATGAATGCATTTTATTATCTTAAAACAGGTGATAAAAGTTTCACTTTACTGATAATGAGTATCGGCATATTAATCATATTGATAGCTTGTATAAATCTCATAAATTTCAGTACGGCACTCACTCCATTGCGTATTCGCAGCATTAATACACAAAAGGTACTTGGTAGCACAAACTGGGAACTCAGGCGTGCACTTACAGCCGAATCTGTTGGCATAGTATTCATAGGATGGTTGCTATCATTAGGAATTGTAGCCATTCTGTCACAACTTAATGTTATGTCTTTCATGGGATTCAAGATATCAATAGCAGATCACTGGAAGTTTATTCTCTATACAGGTATAACCGCACTGGTTACCGGAATAATTGCCGGGCTTTATCCATCATGGTACATGACATCTTTTTCTCCAGCACTTGTGCTGAAAGGGAATTATGCATTAAGCGGAAAGGGTAAAAAACTGCGTATGATTCTTATCGGATTCCAGTTCATAATATCATTCATTCTTATAGTTACTGCTGCATTTATTTTTCTGCAGAATAAATTTATGATGAACCATAAGCTCGGAATCGACAAAGATAAAATAGTTGTTGCAAGTCTTCCTATGATTCCATATAAAAGCAGCGAATACAGAAACTTTGAAAACAGAATTAAAAGTTTTGCTGAAATTGAAGATGTGGCATATGCTAAATGGTTAATGGGTGGTGAAGACGGCTATACACAATATGTCTTTAAGTATAAGGATGAGACATACGGACATTACTATATTGATGTTACACCTAACTTCTGCAAGGTTATGGGAATGGAAATAAAATCCGGTACAGATTTCCTGCCCAACGACACAATATTAAACTCCACAATAAACTCACTGAATTTCATAGCAACAGAGAACTTGCAGAAAAAAACAGGTATTCAGGCTGGAGAAACAATAGACTTCTTTGTTTGGGGGATGAATGCGACTCTGAAAGGTTTTGTGAACGATCTTCAACTCACATCATTAAAGTCAATGGCCCTTCCCTATATTTTCTGCACTAACGGGAAATACAGCAATAAGGTTCTCCCCTATGCCTATATACGTGTCAAGGCAGGGAATAATATAGAAACAGCTATGAATAACATACGTAAAGCCATATCAGAAAGTTTTGTAGGCTATCCCGTAGATGTTAATTTTTACGATCAGATATACAAACAACTTTATAAAGAAGAAACAAACTTGCAGAAGCTTGTTACATTATTCAGCCTGCTTGCAATCATCATTTCACTGGTTGGAGTATTTGGAATGATTATATTTGAAACCGAACACAGACGAAAGGAAATTGGAATTAGAAAGGTTTATGGAGCTTATACTAGTCAGATATTATGGATGTTCGGTTTATCGTATATGAAACTGTCGGCCATTAGCTTTGTTATTGCCAGTCCTATAGCATGGTATGCGGTATCAAGATGGCTGGAACAGTTTAATGAACGAATAGATATAAGTCCTTTAGTGTTTATAGGCACATTCATTATTATTAGTCTTATCACTCTTATTACCATTACGGTTCAGAACTACAAGGCTGCAACAAGCAACCCTACTGAGAATCTGAAAACTGAATAATTTAAATTCTTAGGGAATAAAAATAAATCGGGCGATAAACTGAGTGTATTTGATTACATCAGTCCATCGCCCGATTTATTTTATTTATGTTAGCTGCTATTATCAGATAAAGAACTTAAGAACGAATATTGCAGCCAATATATACATACCAATTGAAAGTTTTCTGTAATTACCCGAAAGAAGATTAATCAGTACATAACTTATCATTCCCAATACTATACCATCTGAAATGCTGTATGCAAGAGGCATAAATATGATACAGATAAATGCAGGGATAGCTTCCGAGTAGTCGGCAAAATTGACTTTCAGAACAGAAGACATCATCATCAGCCCCACAAGAATAAGAACCGGCGCTGTAGCTGCTCCCGGAACTGAAAGGAAGAACGGAGCAAGGAAGAGTGAAAGCAGGAAGCATACTGCGGTTACAAATGAGGTAAGACCGCTTCTACCGCCCTCACCAACTCCAGAGGCACTCTCCACAAATGTAGTGATTGTACTTGTTCCAAGCATTGCACCGGCCGTTGTACCAATGGCATCTACCATAAAAGCCTGTTTCAAGTGAGGTATCTTCCCGTTCTTATCCATCATTCCGGCTTTAGTAGTAACACCAACCAATGTCCCTATAGTATCGAACATATCCACAAATAGGAATGTAAATACCACAACTATCATTTCTTTTGTGAATATATTATGCCATTCAAACTGCCAGAAAATAGGCTCTATTGAAGGAGGAGTACTTATAATACCGTCAAACTTTGTGATACCCATAGGAATACCTATCAGTGTAGTAATAAGAATACCGAACAGTAATGCGCCTCTCACCTTCTTTACAAGAAGAAGAGAAGTAACAACAAGTCCTATCATTCCAAGAAGAGCAGAACCTGATGTAATGTTTCCCATGCTTATGAGTGTAGCATCATTATTTACGATAATTCCGGCATTTTGCAATCCGATAAACGAAATGAACAGACCTATACCGGCACCAATAGCATTCTTCAGGGTAACAGGTATGGCATCTACAATCTTTTCGCGAAGGTTTGTCACTGTAAGCAATATAAAAATGATACCTTCTATCAATACAGCTGTAAGGGCAAACTGCCATGTGTAACCCATGGTAAGACATACCGTATAGGCAAAGAACGCATTAAGTCCCATTCCTGGAGCTAGTCCGAAAGGAAGTTTGGCATAAAAGGCCATAAGAAGAGTAGCAAATGCAGAAGCTACAACTGTAGTTGTAAACAATGCACCCTTATCCATACCTGTAGCACTAAGAATATTAGGATTCACAGCCAGTATGTATGCCATGGTAAGGAAGGTGGTTATTCCGGCAAGAATTTCAGTCCGTACACGTGTCACATTCTTGTCGAATCCGAATAGTTTTTCTAACATATCGATTAATTTATTTTAATAACATGTTGTTTGTTTAAAAGACATTTTTGAAAGATCAGAAAGACCACTTCATGGCCAATGTTGGAAGCCATTTCCATCCTTTCATCACGGCAAAATTTGAAGAAATCTCCCACTCTGTACCTACACTTAGATTAAAGTCATCGGCCACCTTGTCAAACTTATTAAGATTTAGCCAGAACTGAGGTTCTGTTATAAACACATAGTCATGAATATTTCCTTCCGAGTCGGTATGCTCTTCTTTCCAGAAATCAGCAAATCCGCTGAATGTACACTTACCCTTGCAGAAATGAAGATACCATGTAGCAGTAAGCTGGAAATTGTGTGGCTTATCGTGCTTCTGAATAATCTTGTATGTGGGAGTAAATGTAAAACCCTTAGTGAAATCCGCATTGTTCCATGAGTAGGTTGCTCCAATAAGATATGCGTTCTTAATGTAATTCAGACCTCCGTTGTACTCAACATGTGCCGAGAAAGGACCGTCCCAGAATTTGAGTTCACGAGCTATTTCCCAATATGCTCCGGCCACACCTTCCTTGGTATAGTCCATATCAACGAAAAAGAATGTGCTACCCCATCTGTCGGGTTTGAACATTTCAACTGTAGTAGTAACTTTCGGCCGGCTGTCCAACGACTTATAGATTGAATGACCGAAATCATAATGCAACTGGATGTTTTGTGCGCTCACAAATCCTGCAATCAAGCAGAAAAGGATTGATAAAAAAAGTTTTTTCATCGTCTCTGTTTGTTTTTAATTATAATTTTTAATTGAAGTTGCAAAAGTACACAAAAATTAGCATTTCACAAAAGAAGTGATTATCTTTGCTAATAATTAGTACCTTTAACAACATGTAAAACATGAAGAAATACATCGTTTTAGCTCTTTCGCTCTTGTTTTCGGCCGGAATACAAGCGCAGCAAGTATCTGAAAAAGCCTTCAATGAATGGCATAGTAACAAATATTCCATGTTCATACATTTCGGACTTTATTCCGAATTAGGTGGAGTTTGGGAAGGAAAACCTGTTACAAGAGGATATAGTGAACAAATTCAGTCGTTTGCTGGTATTTTCAGCGACTGGTATGGAGATACTGCACTAAAGTTCAATCCAGATAAATTCAATGCCGATTCTATAGTAGCCCTCGCAAAGGAAGCCGGAATGCGTTCTATTGTAATCACAACAAAACATCATGACGGATTCTGCATGTTCAAGACTGCTACAACCGACTATAACTCATACGATGCCACACCAAGCAAGAGGGATTATGTAAAAGAGTTGAGCGATGCCTGCCGAAAAGGTGGAATACGCCTTGGGCTTTATTTCTCCATCATTGACTGGCACTATCCGCATGCCTATCCTATTTCGAGTCATAACTGCGATTTCATAACTCCCCAGCATCATGAATTTTCCAAGGCTCAGGTTACCGAACTTCTTACGCACTACGGACCAATCTCTGAATTGTGGTTCGACATGGGTTCGAATACCCCCGAACAGAGTAAGGAGCTATACGAACTTGTACATAAGCTGCAACCCGACTGTATGGTAAGTGGTCGTGTAGGAAATGACCAATACGATTTCAGTGTTATGGCCGACAATGCTTATCCCGAAGGTGCTTTGCAATGCCCGTGGCAAAGTGCTGCTTCTATGTTCAACGAAACATGGAGCTATCGTTCATGGCAGGAAAGAGGCGATGTACATACTAAAGCCATGGAAAAACTCAGAAGCCTTATCAGCGTTGTATCTCATGGGGGAAATTTCTTGCTGAACATTGGTCCTAAGGGTGACGGTTCGGTAGTTCCTTTCGAGAGCGAAGTCTTGAAAGAAATAGGAGAATGGCTGAAAACAAACGGTCAGGCTATTTACGGTACAGAGGCTTCTCCTTTCCGAGAACATTTCGACTGGGGTATGATTACTAGAAAAAACAATTTCCTTTACCTTATTCTTTCTGGTGAATATCCTCAGGATGGAAGCATAAAACTTTATATGCCCGAAAATAAGCTTGTGAGGGGCGACGGCAAACTGGCTACATGTATCCAGAAAAACGGTATGGTAGAAATTACAGTTCCGGCATCGGCCTACAAGTGCAATACCATCAATGTACTAACACTGGAATTCAAGGATACTGTATTTCCACAACATTCAGGAGCAGTAAAAGGACTTACCCTCACTTCAGAAAATGCCACACCTAATTACAGTTATTCATGTTTCGACTATTATAGTAATTACAGAAGTACAGTAAGTTATACATGGAACATAGACCAGCTTCTTCTTAAACAGCTCGACTTGATTTTCACAGAGCAGGAAGTAGGAAAGACTCTTGATATTACCGTAGACGGAAAGAATTATAAAGTTAAGCTTGATAATGGCAGAACTTCCTCTTTATCTGTTGCACCTGGAACTGTATGGGGCAAACAGTATATCTGCGGCCCAGGTAGTAGCTTGTTCGACGGACCTTCAACACTAAAGACCGACCTCAATAATCCTCCTGTAAGAAACGGCGAATGGAAGGAAGTAGAGAGCGGTAACGATAATTTCCAATCTAATATTCTTGAGACTTATTTCGTAATGCAGAATGTAGAATCTCCGAGAGAACAGGATATAATAGTGGAAGTGGGTGCCGGAAACGGTATAGAAGTATATCTCAACGGTAAATCAGTAATGAAACATCTTAATCCTTACAGATGTACATTCAGAACAGAAAAAGTTATTCTTCCGCTGTCAAAAGGCAATAACCAGATTGTATTGAGGTTATACAACAGATTTGAGAAATCAACAGGATTTGTATTGCGTCCGGCAGCGGAACAAACCATATACAAACAGGACTTCACTCTGCCAGAAGCTGTAAACGGAAAATCTCACACTATAACTGTGAGACAGGATGGTTTGCCTTCACAGCACAGCGATACAGAACTGTCGAACCTGCGTATTCGTCTAAGAAGAGTGGCACTTTAAAGTGGCATTTTAATTTAAAAATCAATGAGTAGATGAATGAAAATATAAGAAGAAGAAGAAGAAGATAAATATAAGATGAAAACAGAACTTACCCTAATAAGAATCACCGGAGTAGACAGACCGGGACTTACAGCATCCATTACTGAGATTCTTTCTCATTATGATGTAACCATCCTCGATATAGGACAGGCCGATATCCATAGTACACTTTCGTTAGGTATTCTGTTCAAAAGCAAAGAAACAGAATCGGGAAATATAATGAAAGAACTTCTATTCAAGGCTTCCGAACTTGGTGTTATTATAAGATTCTACCCTATATCTGTAGAAGAATATGAGAACTGGGTAGCTATGCAGGGGAAAAACAGATATATCCTTACTCTTTTAGGCAGAAAGCTAACTGCCAAGCAGATATCTGCAGTTACATCTATTATAGCAGACCAGGGAATGAACATCGACTCCATAAAACGTCTTACCGGACGTGTGCCTCTTGATGAAGAAAAAGCCAATGTAAGAGCATGCATAGAGTTATCTGTAAGAGGTACTCCTAAAAACAGAGTTGAGATGCAGAAGAATCTTATGAGACTGAGCAGCGAACTTGAAATGGATTTTTCTTTCCAGCTCGACAATATGTACCGTAGAATGAGAAGATTGATATGCTTCGATATGGATTCTACACTCATTCAGACAGAATGTATCGACGAACTTGCAGAAAGAGCAGGTGTAGGTGAACAGGTTAAGGCTATTACAGAACGTGCCATGCGCGGTGAAATTGACTTCATTGAGAGTTTCAGGGAAAGGGTGGCTCTCCTTAAGGGACTCGATGTAAGTGTGATGAAGGAAATTGCAGAAAACCTTCCTATAACAGAAGGTGTAGAAAGACTTATGTTTGCTTTGAAGCACTATGGCTACAAGATTGCTATTCTTTCTGGAGGCTTCACTTATTTCGGAGAGTATCTAAAACAGAAATTCGGAATAGACTATGTCTATGCTAACGAACTTGAGATTGTAGACGGTAAACTGACAGGAAGATATATAGGTGATGTGGTAGACGGAAAGAGAAAAGCGGAACTCTTGCGACTGCTTGCACAAGTCGAAAAAGTTGATATTGCACAGACCATAGCCGTGGGCGATGGTGCAAATGATTTACCTATGTTATCAACAGCCGGACTTGGTATTGCTTTTCATGCAAAGCCAAAGGTTGTGGAAAATGCGGAACAGTCTATAAATACCATAGGACTTGACGGTGTACTTTACTTCCTCGGATTTAAGGATTCATATCTTGAAGAGAAGGGTAAGTTATAAGAATAATTGTTAAGAAGTTTAATGTATGTATTTTAATCTGAACTGATTAAATTTCGACCGTTTACACAGAATAAAAAAATGTCTCGTCAAACTAAGTAAAATGACGAGACATTTTATACAAAATACGGCGGTATTTTAAAAAAATGTGGATAGCTTTACTAAACTTCTGTTTTTTAGTTGAGGTGTACTGAATTTAGTTGACAGGTTAATAATTAAAATCATATATAGGTTT
>artificially_reared_2__coassemble_77_pt1 | contig 69334 bp, 59 predicted proteins | sample artificially_reared_2__metabat2_high_PE_035 | metagenome-assembled genome bin artificially_reared_2 | reverse complement strand
TCATACACTAGTCTTTGTAAATGCAGTTGGGCTGTTGTTTTTGTAAAACCACAGAGTTTTTCAAACTTAATTCTTGTGAGAAACTCGTTTTCATGAAAGTAGTTCATCAGCAAGGTAGATATTTCATAGCTATTCAGTCTGGAGGAATGCACCTTAATGTCGCTTCTTTCAAACCTAGCATGGCTCTCTAGGTTGTTCTTTAGGATGCTGTCTGCCCTGAATTCTACCGCTTTTATTCCGATGCTCTGTGAACGGGTGGTCTTGGAATCTACCTTCTTGGGAGCCGAGAGCGAAAGGTAGAAATAACCTATCCCTGGCAAGCATACACGGTCTCCTTCACACAAGTTGTACACTAGTTCATCTCCCAGCTCGTCCAGTACTGCCCGAATATCCCCTTTTGAGAGTGTACAGCGCTTGCTGATGTTGTTTACTATATCATCTATTTGTACGGTATGGCTTCTTACCACCCGTGCGTGGTATTTCTCTTTTTCTTCTTTCTCCGAATCGGACGGAGAAACATAAAAATCAAATAGAATTGGCATGTTTCATATAGTTTTATAGGTGTCTTTTCACCCTTGTGAAACTTTCGCCTGACTGATATGAAGTGTTCGTTTCACCTAAGTGGGGCGATATGTTCACCTTTGTGGGGTAATTATAATGTAGGCATATTTCCTTTTATCTTCAGTTTGTCGTGAGATTTTGCTAGACGGCTATGCAGACTATTGGAGATATGTAATACATTATATTTACCAAAGATATAAATTAAAAACTAGATGACGACATGTATAAAAAATATTTAATTCATCAAACTATATAGTTTTTGTACTTCCTTTTCATTTCCGTAATCGTGTTCCTTCAAGTAACTGACTATATTCTGTTGCAGTTCTTTGTTTTTGATAAATTGAGCTATTTCATGGGCACAGCCAGCGTTATCTTGTGGAACGATTATTCCGTCGATACCTTGTTTGATTTGGCTGTGCGCCGTGGGATAGTTGGCCACGATAACTGGTTTGCATAATATCTGTGCTTCGCGTACGGTAACCGCATTTCCTTCAAATCGGGAAGGCTGTACATAAATGTCGCATCCTTTTATAAACGGATACGGATTTTCCTGTTTCCCCAAAAGGATAACGTGTTCCTCCATTCCTGCTTCTTTTATCTTTTCCTTTATTAATTGCTCATCTCCACCATAACCTACAATATACCAGTACACATCACATCCTTCCTGCAATATTCGGCGGCATATATCGGGTACATTGTCAAAATTCTTGGCAAAGGTGAAACGTCCTACAGAAAGCAGATTGATCCGTCCATTTTGAGTGGGAAAATTAATCTTATCAGCTAATGATTGTTGTTTTACCATTTGTGGAGAAAGAATATTAGCTATTTCGATTATTTTTCCTGCTAAAGTTGGGAAGATAGATAAAAATGTACGTGTTACATCAGGTGATATAGAAGCTATGTAATCATATCCTTCCCAGATTGGTAATTCTTTATTGACTATAACCCCAATTTTGCCATAATCCGTGTGGATCCATGCTATTTTTTTTTTAGCTTTTACTTTTTTTAATATATATAGATGAGGCATAACGAAACTGATAGCTAAATCATATTCACCATATTTAAATAAATGAGGTAAAAAGATCGAAGCATATCGGGAAATATATGTATATAAGGGAGTAGCGTCTTTAAAATGTTCTTTTTTATTATCCCAGAAAAATAGGAATTTAGCCCATAGTCTAGCCAATCCAATTTTTAAATGTCCACTAAAAAATAAGTTTTTTAAAGGTTGGTTTAGTTGGGCATATTGCTTTATTTCGGGTAATATTTTGATATTAGTAGGAATAGATTTCATTAACTCCCCTTCATGACTAAAAATAAAAAGATCTACATCATAATTTGTAGTATCAATGGTATTTAATAGTCCTAACAAGCTTCTTTCAACTCCTCCAATGTGAAGATAGTAGATAGAGATAAAAATTCTTTTTTTCATTTGACAAAGCCGAATCCAGATTTTAAATCTTCAAACATTTGTTGTCGTTTATCTATTGATATATTTTCTCTTAACGTATATTCCTCTCCGTAACATGGACGTTCCTTCATTAACTTTCTATTTTTGTTAATAAATTCCTCTGTGGTGCAAATTATTTTCGCAGGTGTTCCTGCTGCAACGACATTAGCCGGAATATTTCTAGAAACTGTACTATTTGCTCCGATAATGCTGTTATCACCTATTGTGACATTAGGTAGAATAACGCTTTCAGCTCCAATAAATACATTATTACCAATGGTTACATTTCCAATTCGAGCGTATCCAAGGTGATGACATAAACTTGCATCATGTGCTAATATATGTACACGAGGAGCTAAAGTAACATTATCTCCTATTTGAATTAGCCAAACATGACTTGGATCTATGATGCTTCCATGCATTCGCTTGAAATTTTTACCGACCTTTAGTCCCATATCTATTAAATCTTCTGTGATGTAATCTGCACGAAGGCGATAGACTATACGTTTAAAATTTTTTGTTATAAAATTCATTTTTAAATACTAGGTTGTTTTTAATCTTACGTAAGGTTCTAAATAACTCTCGACAAAAAACTATTCCAAGAAATGACTTTCGTCTATATACTTGATAAAATAATTTTTGCTCTATGCCCATTGGATATTTTCCAATAAAATCAAGACATTGAATTACTTCTTTTCTATTTAAGATATTTAGTATTTCTTTCTTCTGCTCAGAGCGATTCTTATGAGCATCGGGATGAAAGGTATTAAATAAGATAGAAGCTTCTATCCCAGCATATAATCTTCTATAAGTATACTCTTCTAATCGTTTATCTTGTATTCCCCAAGCAGTGATGAAAGACTGGAATTGATTATATACAGAAATATAGATGTTTATTCTGTCAGATATATATCTGGAACGATTGTTACCGTTGTTGTAAATGTAATAAGTGTATAATAACTCAGAGGATATATAGACATTATTAAATAATGGATAAAACTGTAAATTGAATCCTTCATCTTGCTGGATTCGCTGGTTACCAAAACGGAATCCATATTTCTCAATGAAAGAACGCCGATAAAATTTATTCCAAGCAAAACCATTTCCATTTGGGACAAAGAGCAGTTCGTCTACAAAAATGGATTTTAGTGTTGCGTTGTTGTGAATTTCCCGTTCTTTAAATCGTATTTCTTCGGACAAGTGTAAATGCGGTGTAATGCAATGGTAGCCGAATATATTTACATCGCTTCCGTATGTTTCCATCCAATAGATGTTTTTTTCAACTAGTCGAGTATCAGCATCATCGTCTACATCGTAAAACCAAACATAATCTCCTTGTGCTTCATCGAGCCCGACATTTCGGGCACTTCCTAATCCTCCATTGGATTTTCTTACTAATCGGATACGCTGGTCACTTTTTTTCAGTTCGTCACATAGTTGATAGGTATTGTCCGTTGAACCGTCATCTACAAGTATAACTTCCAGATTCCGATAGGTTTGCTGAAGAATACATGCCAGCTTTTTCTTTTGAAGGAAAGAGGCTACGTTATACAGGCAGATGATGATGCTTACCAAAGGTGCATTATTTTTCATATCCGTAATAAACTTTAAACCAGTCAATGAATTTGCGCACACCTTCTTCTACGGAAGTTTTTGGCATATATCCAAAATCGTTGATCATTTCCGTCATATCCGAGTAGGTTTCTTGTACATCGCCTGCTTGCATCGGAAGATATTCTTTTTTCGCTTCTTTTCCGATAGCTGTTTCAAATGCATTGATATACTCCATTAAAGACACCGGGTGTTGGTTGCCGATATTGTATAAGGCGTAAGGAGCCGAAGAAGAGGCCGGGTCCATTTTCTGATTATCCCACTCCGGATTTTTAGCTGGTATTTTATCAATAACTTTTATAACGCCGTTTACAATGTCATCTATATAAGTGAAATCACGACGCATTTTGCCGTAATTGAAGATTTTAAGAGGTTCGTTTTTGAAAATGGCATGTGCAAATAGGGATGGGGACATATCCGGCCTTCCGTAAGGACCGTAGACCGTGAAGAATCTTAATCCTGTTACCGGTATATTATACAGATAACTGTATGTGTGTGCCATCAGTTCATTCGATTTTTTGGTTGCCGCATAGAGGCTTACCGGATGAGAAATGTCGTCATGAACTGAAAAAGGAGTTTTACCATTTAGTCCGTAAACACTACTTGAACTTGCATATACCAGATGCTTGACCGGATAATGTCTGCATGCTTCAAGCAGATTAAGAAAAGCTGAGATGTTACTATGGATATATGCTTCCGGATTAATCAATGAGTATCTTACTCCAGCTTGTGCAGCAAGGTTGATAACGATATCAAACTTTTCTTTCTGAAAAAGATTCTGTAGAATCTCTTTATTAGCAAGATCTGCATAGATGAATTGGTAATTCGGAAATGAACGGCTGGTACAGAGTTTATTATCTGTAATATCCTGAGAACTGATTCCCAGTAATTCTAATCTGTCTTTTTTTAATTGGACATCATAATAATCGTTGAGATTGTCCAACCCTATAATATGATTGCTTTTTGTTGCTAACAATGCTTTGGACAGGTGATAGCCGATAAAACCTGCTCCTCCCGTAATTAATATTTTCATATAAACAATTTATTGTTTGAATATAGGTAATTCGTCAATTAAACTTAAGCCTGCTATATAGTTATTCAGGCGTTGTGAATAGTGATTACGTATGTTTTCCTCATGTTTCATAAGCCAGTCAAAAGCTTCTGAAAGTTCTTCTTTTCTGGATAGTGTATTTACCGGTAATACGTAATTTTTTGCTGTGCCAAACAAATCAGAAGCGATACCGACTGCTTTAATTGAATATCCAACAACAAGTGTAGGGACTCCGGTTGAGTAGCCCGCTATAGAGGCATGGGTACGTGCTGCTATCAGGAAACGGCAACGACTGATATATCCCTTCAATTCCATGGCATTGCAATCTTCTAGCAGAATGACCCTGTCGGAATTTGCATATTTCTGATATAGCATATTCAATGTTGACCTGTCATCATTGTGACTCCAAACGACATGTGGAATAAGAGCGATATGGAAGTCGGTATGCTGTAGAATAAATGCTATTAGGTTCTCATAGTTGGCATATGTTATGCCTTTATTAGTTTCATAGCCTGAAATAAGGGGACTTAAATTTATACCGACTGTGTTGGTCGGGCTGAATCCTTCCGGTAGCTCGCTTTCTATCTTTTTAAGTTTGAATGCTGTATCGGGAATAAGATAAAGGCTCTTGATACCACTTTCTTTAAGGGCCTTGTAAGTGATACTTTCACGGGCTGTAATCAGCTGGTATTTGTTTAAATGCTCTATTAAGCGTTTATTAATCCGGTAGGGGTCAATGGAGCATCCCCACAAAACACAAGGAATCTTATGGGAGATAAACATATCATTTAATACTCCGAATTGTTCCGCAAAGCCTTTATAGCAATAGTTATCACCTCCTATGGCTATGGCTATATCTGTATCACCTGATTTCCTGATGACATTCCGATAAATGCTTTTGTAATAAATACGTTCATCGTGCGTGAACTTCATCTTCAGTTTATACAAGAATCCTTGTAGACCTACCGGTAAAGTATCTTGGGAAGATTCTATCCGGGCTATTTCATTCAGGCCATATTTCAAGTCCTCTTCAGGCCGTTCGGATAGAAGAGTGAACTTATTTCCTTTTTCCAGTGACTGGATGGTAGAACGCGCTAAAGCCTCACAACCGTGATTGGCACTTCCTCCATGAGCATAAAGTGATAGGTTCATATTCGTTTTCTAATGGATAAATAACTTTTCCAAATGTGTATATATAGATATAGCAAAAATATTTGCTTTTTGAGAATCAGTGATTTCAGTTGTCTGAATTTAGTCTGATAAGTTTGTAAACTTGTCAGTATATCAGGGTGCTCTTCCAATAAACTAATAGAATGATTGATACCCGATAATGTAACCGCTGGCATTTCCAAAAACATAGCCAGAGCTAGTCCGTTTATCGCTTGTGCAATGAGTCGCCGGTTTTCTGTTGTAAGGCAGTTATGTTGTTGGAGTATCCTTTGGCATTTTAAATGTATTTCAATCATTCCGATGAAATTTACATGCTTTATCATAGTGCCGGAAGAATATGCCGTACCTGTTACATAGTGATATCCGGTTTCAGAAAACAGACAAATAGTTTGAGCATGATTATAATAACTTAAAAAGAAATCATAATCTTCCAGCTGCTTGATTGTTTGATTAAAACATATATTGTTTTTCCGGATGATTTCCCGCCGTAAGAGTTTGTTGGATATATAGCCATATAACCCTCTTTGGGTTTTGTATTGTTCTTTAACAAAAGCTTTTAAAAATTCTTCTTGTGTCAGGATGCCGTTGAGTGAAGGCGTCAGAGAATATTGCCCATTTTCAGTTTCTTTGGTAATTCCCCATATATAGATATCTGCATTTTCTTGCTCTGTATGATGCATGACACGTTGCAAATAATTTGCTTCAATCCAATCGTCAGCATCGATAAATAGGATGAATTCTCCTTGTGCCATGGTGATTCCTCGGTTGCGTGCAACCGAAACACCGCTATTTGGAAATGTATATACCTTAATGCGTTGGTCGATAATCTGGTATCTTTGCGCTATTTCCTCGGAGTTATCTGTCGATCCGTCATTGATCAGTATCACTTCCAGATTTTTATAACTTTGGTCGATGATGGAAGTCAGGCATTTTGCCAGATAGTTGCCTTTGTTATAAACCGGTATGATGATAGAGAGTGCTGGATTCTTCATCTTTTCATCTTTTGAATTATTGAATAGAGACGGAAGGTAAGCTTAAAACATAAAGGACTTATACGTGCTGATGTAAGCATTATTTTCTGTTTAAACAGAATATATGGATTATGTATGGCTGATGAATAATAGCATTTGATAAGATTGAATATCTCTTGTTTTTTAGGTATATATTGTTTCTCTGTATTTTCAATCGACATAACAAGAAGCTTGAGTAATGTGGTTATAAATACAAATTCAGCAGCTGGTTTCCAGACAGGATGGTTTTGCTCCATATATTGCATGACTTCCAATGTATTGTCTATTTGGTCGAACTTTCTTAAATTCAGTGGTGAAGTACATATACTGTTTTCTCTTATACAATAATTGTATAATTTGTTATAATTAATGGCAATCTTGTCACACATGTCGTATATGTACATGGTTATTGCATAATCTTCATTTGTCTTTCCTTCAGGATATCGTATTGTTTCGAATAAAGAACGTTCATATAGTTTGGTCCATGCAGACCACCAGATGTTTTCGGTCATGCTTTTTAAAATAACGAACTCTTTATCTTTACATTCTGTGAATAGCTTGTCATCAATTTCTGGTATGCTGTTGTAACACATATTCGGATGACAAAAAGCAAGTCGAGTATGATAGATGCAAATGTCCTTATAGAGTCTTTCGTACATTTCCGGATGGATACAGTCATCACTGTCTACGAAGCCGATGTAGGCTCCTGAGCATTGATCAAGCCCACTATTACGGGCTGCGGACAATCCTCCGTTCTCCTGATGAATGACAAAGATACGTTTGTCTTTTTGGGCATATTCATCGCAGATACGTCCACAGTTATCAGGAGAACCGTCGTCTACAAGTATGATTTCCAGATTGGTATAAGTCTGGTTGCGGATACTGTCAATGCATCGGTGCAGATAGGGTTCTACTTTATATACAGGAACGATAACGGAAATCAGTGGTAAAGTTTGTTCCATTTATAATCTGTATTTTATTTGCTGAAGTTTTTTAAAGAAAAGATACATCCATTTGAGAGGTTTTATTCGCATGACGAATTGGAATTCATCCTCAATACTTAAAAGGTGTTCAATGTCTTTAGTAACATGATCGGAAAAGAATTCTCTTTTGATGCGGTAGAACTGTTCTCTTCTTTCGTTTATGGTTTTACTTACAGACCCAATTCCCTCACTGTCAAAATAAACAACGGGCTGTGATAGATGATTGAATGAATGGTTATTGCAATACAATTCCAGAAAGAAAGCCCTGTCTGCCGATATCTTATATTGTGTGCGATACAAATATTTTTTTGCGGCTTCTGTTTTCACAAATGTTGCTTGATGACCTAATGGACTTTTGAATAAGAAGGACAATGTCATTTTATCCGGATAAGTTCGTTTTTCAATGACTTTATTGTCTTTGATAAACCATACATCTCCGTAATTTACGTCCGCTTGAAGTGGGCAGCTGAAAATTTTTGCCAGTGTATCTGGAGCTATCAGGTAATCACCTGAATTTAGAAACTGGCAATATTCTCCTTGAGCTAATACTGTGCCTTTATTCATGGCATCGTATATTCCTTTATCCGGTTCGCTGACCCAATAAGAAAAGTATTTTTTATTCTCTTCTATGAGTTCTTTACTTCCGTCTGTAGATCCTCCATCTATCACAATCCATTCATAATCTTGAAACGTTTGTGATTTTACACTATCAATTGTCTTTTTTAGGCCGGATAAATTATTGTAGTTTATGGTTATGATTGATAACTTAATCACTTTTTTAAATAGTTTAAAAGTTTTGATTTGAGAAACGATAAGGTGCGCTTACGGTTTTTAAAATAAATAATGACTAACTGCTTTAATTTATAATGGGAATGCTGACAGGAAACTACCTTCAATTGAGATAATGTTTTACCCTGCATTATTCCAATATGAGTTCTCTTATCATCGAATGCACTAAAATAGCATGCATAAGTATTTTCCGTTTTCAAAAGTATGCTTCTATATAATCCGTCTGAATAAAAATTACCATATTTTAAAGAAGGCTTGAGTACAGTCTGCTTATATTGGAACAGGATTCCATCAGGACTATCCCATAGTGTCAGTTCATACAAATCATAGATGAGAAGCCTATATAGACCATCTATATATGTTACATCAATATGCCAAGGATTGATTGGTTTACCGGTTAACTGGCATGTTATTCTTTTTTCCCATTTTTTCCCGTCTGTTGATGAAGCATAACAAAGATTTCGTTGACCTATATTGTATTTATTATCTACATACCACATGTGATAGGTTTTGCCTATATACAATATAGCCGGACTTCTGACCATATCTCCCAATTGGTCTACATTTTCAGGTACTCGAGGATCATATAATATTTCCCTTTCAGACCAGTGTATTCCATCTACACTACATTTTCTTATGAGGTAAGTATCTCTATCGTTATGACAATGATGTGATATTCTATACCAACATTCCAATATGTTATCTCTTTGCACCAAATGTGGATCGGAAAAGAAATCTTTATGTTCAATTTCTTTATCTGTAAGGTCATCAAGTGGATTCTGAAAGTTTGCAGGAGGATTCCAGTTGATTCCATCAGTTGAACAATAGATGCATGGACACTCCCAACGGTCTTTATATGGAGCTTTCTGCATGGGATAAGGAGTAAGTGCCATCCAATATTGAAATCCATTCCATCCGTTTGCTGAATACATTACCGAGGGGTGATAGGGTTGGTCTGAACCATCGAACGTTTTAATTTGAAGTGGGGCTTGTGAGTAATTTTTTTTGAATAGAATGGTTTGAATCAAAAAATCAAGTATGAATATTGTAATTAGAATGACTATTATTTCTTGCATAGTATTTTACTTATCCGATTCTTAATAATGGCAAAAGCTTTATCACGTACTTCCTTAGAAAAACCATAATAGTAAGCAAACAGGCACAAAGACAAAGTTGAAACAAGCGTTACAGTACAGAGGCGTATAAAACAAGAAGGCATAAAACAATGGATTGTAAAGGGAGCAGGAAATGACAGTACAGATACCAATATACATCTTCCATAAACCTGTAAAAGATAGTCTTTAATGGAGTAACCTAAATATCTCTTCAGGACGAAGCAGGCTACCAATTCAGCTAATAATGTCATGACAATAGTAATGACAAATACGGATATAGGCGAATAACCTAGTTTGAGAAAGAGGTAAGACACAGGTAAAGTAAGGCATAAAATAACCCCAACCGTAAGGTTTGATAATTTAATCTGTCCAGTTGCATGTAGTGCTGTTACACGCGATGATTTGATACTCCATGTGAGGCTATTGGCTATAATCAAGATTGCGAAGGTAACAGTATACTCTGGATATTCACCTAACCATAGAGTCAGGACATAATCCAGTTCTATACATAGTGGTAAGGCAAATAAATATAAGAGAAAATAAGAAAGGTTGCTGGTCTGATAAACAAGGCGCATCATTTCTTGAATATTTCCTTCTGCGTATAATTTGATAATTTGTGGTTTGGATGCTACGACAAAATTACTGGAGAACTGTACGATGGCTCCTTGAATGGTCATTGCGATTCCTCGGGCTGCATTGACAATTGGACCAAAGAACATATTCAATAGCATATTCAATCCTTGTCCTTGTGCCAGTGAAGAAAGACTTCCGAGAAAGTCCCAGAAGGAATAACTGAACATCTGTAAGTACAGTTTTTTTTCTTTATGAAATTCAAAATGTGCTTCCACAAAGTTTTTACGGCAATATAGGATATTGAATGCTTGATAAAGCATGCTTGTAAATAAGCCACCTGCGGCCCAGAAAATCAGCTTATCATAATCGATATATTGAAGTATGATGACTAAAGTCAGTTTAAGCAACACATCGAAAATGGATAAATATGCGTAAACACCAATTCTTTCGTGTGCCATAATCAAGGAATTAAAAGGGACTAAAATAATTCCTAAACAGGTTCCGATAATGGAAAACTGGTATACGGCAATAGCCGCTGACATTCTGATTTCGGGTATAACCAATTTATGATAAAGAAACCATAAACCAATTGTTTCGCATAAGATCAAAATGATAAAAGAAAGAATCAGATGATTAATAAATGTGGCGTTGAAAGTCTTTTTTAGTGAAATCAGGTTGTTTTTACCCAGCTCAAAGGTAATGAATCGTGAACTTGCTTCACTTAAAGCTCCATTCATAAACGTAAAAAGAGAAGTAATACCACCTACGACTGCCATGATACCATAGTCTTCTTCTCCTAGAACTTGTAGTACAATGCGTGAGGTGTATAGGGATATCAGCATGGATATCCCCATCCGAATATATAATAAAAATGTATTTTTGTAAATTCGCAGGTTATCAGCTTGTGACATGAGTCTACTTTAAAATATTATAATAAAAAGCAAATGCATAGAATATCAATAAAGCAGCGCCTAAAATTTTCTCATGATTTTTCCAAAAGCGTTGTTTCATAAATGGATAAATCAAAATTATCGGCATAATAAACCATGAAATTTGGGCAAAACGGTTACTATAGGCTGCCCTAATTACTAATACCCAGAAAGCATTTGTTATAAGAAAAGTATTATAAATCCAGTGATAATATTCGTCACGGAAATTGCGACGGAAAATAAAATAATATCCAACTGCTACTGCCATAGCACTGTAAATTAGAAAATCCCAACGGAAGGACATACTCATCTGTACAATCTCACCAATCATATTATCTCCTGTAAGATAGCCTGACAGACGTTGGTCTTCTCCCATAAATCCCAAAGTAGACAAATAAGCCTGTATTCGCATTCCTGCTACATACGAAAGTCCTACGCAGCCTATCCATGAAAGAAGATACAGATAGCTGTTTTTTATAAACCAGGCTATTATAGTTGCACCTGCCATTAGAAGACATGATTTGTGGCATCCTATGGCTATAATACTTAGAACTATAGCTATAGGCAGACGGTTAATATATGTCATTGCCAAAATGAAAATAGAAGCACCCATACCGTTGCGTATACCGTTTACTCCATACTGCCAGAATGTAAACATACTAAATATTACCAATAGCGGGATATAGTAATATGACTTGAATATCCTTTGCATAGCAAGCCATAAACAACCTACATACACAGAAGAACATAATAAAAAGAATGTATGTATATCACTATATTTGGCAAACCAATTCATAAGATTATAGAATAACCATTCTCCTTCCCATATCCATTCAAATGGTTCTAACGATCGTTGAACTTTATAGAAACCAGTAGCATAATTCACAGTATCACCGAAAGCGGATGAAACTGGTCTTAACCCCATATACAATATCAAAACAACAGTAAATAATGCTCCCCACATAGCATTAAGGCTTACAATGTTTTTCTGTAATGCAATACCAGAATTGCACTGCCAGAATGCGACAAGCACCATAACGAGAATTGTGTAATTAAAATATGGAGTATAATCGTATATTGGTATAAAATCTATCATAAGTATTTCTATTACATATTAATGCTTAGTTAATGAAAACTCTGCATATTGTATTTTATGGTCGCTCCATCTGTTGGAGTAAAGTTGAGATTTCATGACTTCTATTTCTTGTGAATTGAAAATATAGTCTATCCGAAAAAGATTCCAGGAAGGTTGAAATGTTCCGGCCCATCCTGTTCCTGCTTTCTTGAAACTGTCTACTAACCTACTGTTTATATTGTGATAAGAATATGAAACTGGAGTATCGTTCATATCTCCACAAACTATTACAGGATAAGGACTCTTGGAGATTTCTTCAGACAATATATCAGCCTGTCGGTTCCTTTCCGCTGTATTATGAATATAAGTAAACAGCAGATTCTTACTCTCATCATTAACTGAATTGGCAGAAAGGCCTGTAGTCTGAAGATGTATATTGAATATTCTTATCCTATTTTCTTTATAGAGTATATCAGCTCTTAGTATCTTATTATAACTTCCCGGGAAATAATATTCCTCAGTCTCTATTATTGGCCATTTACTGTATACAGCCATGTTCAATACCTCGTCTTCACGCGAATTGAATACCTTATGTTCCAGCTTGAATGCAGATGATATCTTATCACGATGAAGAAGATTATCATGTGGCCTTTCCTGAATACATATAATATCAGGATTCAGTGAGTTTATCAGATTACTGCTTTTATATAATGTATCCTGTCGTAAAAGAAATCCTTCGGCATTCCAGCTCACAAGACGGAGTGAATTTTCGTCTATTTCATGAAACGGATTGAATGAGAATGACTTGCTGCAAAGATACAGACATATAATGGATGTAAGTATGTAAAACTTGAATGACTTACTTTTTCTGGCTGAGGATATTATAACCAACAGGAAATTACATAATGTAAATGGTATTACAACAAGCGATAATGGTGATAAAACAGCAGATATATTGCCAGGCAGATACCATATACTTAATAAAAGAAATGTCAGTATTAAAAATATTGCCCTTACAATCCTTCTAAATACTTTCATTGTTTGATATAAGTATACTTAGGGCATCCAACTGTTCTGACGTAAGTTTCATCTTTCCGAGCATATCGGCATAGCGTTCCAGATGATGTAGGTCTGTGCCTACAAATGTGTACATTCCATTCGAAAGCAGTGTTTCAGATACTCGACGTACATCAGGACCGTAATACCCTGACAATGACATCAGATTCAACTGCAGATTATAACCGTCTGTCTGATACAGCTTCTTATAGTCTTCCATTTCCATATAGCTGTATCTCTCAGGATGGGCTATTATTGGAAAATACCCGCAAGTACATACTTTCTTCAGAATATCATACAAGCCTGTTGGCGGGAACATGTATGAGGTTTCTACAAGGAGATGATTTTCTCCTAAAGGAAGTACTTCGGACGGTAGTTTGGAAGCAAACTGTGCATCCATCATATATTCTCCTGCCTGATTAAGCTCTATATTACCAGAATACTGCTTCCTGAATGTGGCAAACCTTTCTTTCAGATAAGTATTTGTATTCTGCTGCATATCCGACATTACATGTGGAGTAAGCCATACTTTCTTAATTCCTATTTCCTGTACGAACTCTAAAAGTTCTAAGGATGTGGTATTGTCCGGCGAACCGTCATCCACTCCCGGAAGTATATGGGAGTGGATGTCGGTCATTCCTTGCAATATTCCGGACTTTAACAGATTATGCTTTTTCTTAAAACTGAAAAACAACATTTCTATTCCCGTTTTTTTAACTTTTCCAGAACTGATACCATTTGCGCTTATGATTTTCATAACCGTAACCGTAGCCATAGCCGTAACCATAGCCGTAACCATTATTACGGGTTGTAGCACCGTTAAGTATTACAGACATATTTTTCAGCTGTCCGGAACGGTATATCTTTTCCAGATCAGGAAGCATACGGCGGTCGAATCTGTTTGCGCGAATCACGAATATTGTCAAATCTGCGATTCGGTTTGTTATGGCTGCATCTGCAATTATGCCTACAGGTACATTGTCTACAATTATATAATCATAGCTATTACGCAATACTTCTATCATTTCTTCAAGACGTTCGCTCAAAAGAAGTTCTGCAGGATTTGGTGCTATAGGCCCAGCCGGTATCACATCAAGATTTTCGGCCAATTCTCCTCTCTGTATTATATCCGCAAGTTCATCCTTACCTGAAAGATAACTTGTCATACCCTTTTCTTCTTTATGATGTATATGCGAACTCAGCGTTCCTTTTCGGATATCAAGGTCTATCAGAATAACCTTCTTGCCTGTCTGTGCAATACTTGCAGCAAGGTTTGTGCAGACAAATGTCTTTCCTGCGCCAGGGCCAAATGAACTGAATGTCACAACCTTCATATTCTTGCTCTTTACACGCATAAAGTCCATATTGGTACGTAGAATACGGAAGGCTTCGGAAGCAATGTCTCTACTCTGATTCCGAACAATAATTCCTTTTTTACCCTTAGCACTTGGTTCTTTTTTACTCTTTGACATTGGTATCTCACCAAGGAATGGTACGGATATACTGTCTTCAATATCCTTGCGGGTATGAACCTTGGTATCGAAGAACATTAAAGCAAGCAGTATTACTGTAGGAAGTGCAAGTCCTTTCATGACTCCTCCCATAATTATGTTCTTTCCGTTGGGGGTATACGGCATATCACTTCCTCCTGCCGGGTCAAGAACTCTTACATCGGTTTCTGTAGTGGCCTGGCTCAGTGCATTTTCCTCACGCTTATTAAGTAGATACAAATACAACTCTTCTTTTATACGCTGCTGGCGTTCTATAGACAGCATCTGTCTTTGCTGGGTAGGTATGCTTGCTATTCTTCTTTCAGCCTCCGATGTTCTGCTCTTAGCCTCCTTAAGTTTTGCATTTATACTTACTACAAGATTGTCAATATCACGGATAATATTCTGACGTATGGCAAGCAGGGTATTATTAAGTTCCTGAACTACAGGATTCTTATTACTGCTATTCTTTATCAGCTTGTCGCGCTTAAGCCTATTTGTATTATATTGTACTATCTGGGCTTCGATATTGGCATCGGCTATTCCTGTGTTGGAAGGTATAAGTCCGGTAATCTTGGATGGATCAACCAAAAAGCCCTTGATATAATTTGCCATCTCTATCTGAAGTTCCATTTCTGTTACCTGCACTCCGTACTGTTGTTTGTCGGACACTGACATGCTCGCTGTAGAGGAAACATCTATAAGCTGGTTTTCACGTTTAAAGCTCTCTATCTGGGATTCCACCCCCCCAAGTTCTTTCTCTATAATTATAAGTCTCTCATTTATAAACTCTGAGGTACTTATTGCTATCTGATTCTTGTCCTTTATGGTTTCCTCATTATATACCGTTACAAGTGTGTTCAGAACATCTTCTGCCCTGACTGTAGAATAATCACTGAGATTAAGATATAATATTGCGGCATCGTCCTCTGCCTGACTGATATTCAAATTTGAACCGAAAAAACTTGCGGCATTATCTATACTGTTTTTTTCTACATTAATATCCATGCCAAACCATTTACTTGAATAGTAAAGAGTTGGGCTTACAACAAGTCTTCCTATAGGGGTCTGGACAGTATCATTAAGCACAGCCTTAATTTTCTGCTCCTGATTGACTATCATGTCACCTCCAAATGCAGAAATCTCAACATCCTTGTTGCCTGTAGGCTTTACTTTAAGGTTCAGTGTCTGATAATCTTCGGAATCTACAAAAGAGACTTTTACAGGTGCCTGGGTATAAAGTTCCCTGTAACGTAATCCATCCAAAATTTTGTAGTTAATATTTGCATCCAGACGGGAAACAACTTCACGCATAAGATTATGTGATTTAAACTGCAGAATTTCATTGGCTACATTGGTAGATGTAAATGTCTGGAAGCGTTCCAAACCGTCGTAACGACGATTATGACCTGCATTTTTTATCATTACTGTTGACGAACGCGAATATTTGAAAGGTGTTATCGCATACTGATACCACGAATACCCTCCAAATAGCATTACTGACAATACGAACCAGTACCAACGGTTAAGAAGGTACATTATCATATCTATGGGATTTATATTGAATCCTCCTCCTGAGATATTCTTATCGGGAGAAAGATCCTGCTGGTCGCTCATTTTTATCATATCAGGAATCTGTTATTTTACAGTTAAAACAATTAATGAAGTAATTGTAGTTACAAACGACATAATCATACTTAAAGTATTGAATGTACGCTGGGCATTGTCGCGTGTCTTTGCAGAAGAAGGTTCTACATAAACGATATCATTCTGCTGCAAATAATAGCATGGTGAATTGAATACGTCCTTCGAACGGAGGTCATGAAACAGAATTCTTCTCTTGTTCCCATATTCGCGAATAACAGCTACACGGTCTACACGTCCCTGGTCTGTAATATCTCCGGCCTGGGCTATTGCTTCAAGAAGGGTTATCCTGTCACCTGATACGTCAATAGTTCCAACTTTTCCTACTTCGCCCAATACAGTAATCTTGAAATTCAAAAAGTTCACCATTACAATAGGATCTTTTATAAGATCTTCATCTATAAGACGCTGCTTTATCATATCTGTAACCTGTCCACGAGTACGTCCTTCTACTTTGAGTTTTCCCAATATAGGAAAGTCAATCTCTCCATTTACGTCTACAAGATAACCCTTGTTTGCATTATCCGAAGAAGAGCTCGTATTACTTGTAGAAGTTATATTGCCGTCTATACCTACACTGTAATTACTGCTTCCGGGAATATTAAAAGGTAGAGTAAGTTCGGGGTTTTTGCAGCTTACAGTTATACTCAAGCGGTCGTCGCGGTGTATTATAGGTTCGTATTTCTGGTAAACCGGATATTCCATCAGTTCTTCCATATCACGCAGATAAACCAAATCTTTTCTTGAAGCACACGATGTAAACATCAGGATAATAATCAATGATAAAATGCTTGTCAATCTATTCATAAACCGTATATATTTTAATTGTTATTTTCATCAAGATGAATTACTGAGTCACAGCGTTCCATTACTCTCGGGTCGTGAGTGACAAAGATAATGGTTTTTTCCTTACCTGCATCAAAAATATTTGATATTAACTTTGATGTGGTTGCTGTATCAAGGGCTGATGTAGCCTCATCGAAAAGCCAAAGGCTTCCGTTGCGCAACAGTGCACGGGCTATGGATATTCTTTGTGCCTGTCCTTCTGAAAGCCCGTATCCGTGTTCTCCTACCGGTGTATAAATTCCCTGTGGCAAATCGAATACAAAATCGGCACATGCTGTACGGAGTGCATTCTCTACGTCCTCATCTGTACATTCTGTTATTCCGAAAAGGACATTTTCACGCACTGTTCCGCTAAGTAATGTATTCCCTTGTGGAACATACATGAAATTTACTCTTGTAGAAGAATTTACAGGATATATCTTACCATTATCGGTTTGCAGACTGAGTTTTCCTTCTTCGGGATGTATAAGTGAAAGTATCAGTCTTATTATCGTGGTCTTGCCGGCACCTGTTGGCCCGGCTACGGCTGTAGAAGTTCCCGGTCTGAATTCTGCGGAAAAATCTTTCAGGACTTTCTGTCCTTCCTCATATCCGTAACTTACATTGTTTATCTTCAATGTAAGAGGAGAATCTATATATAAAGGCTTATCATCTGGTTCCACATCCTCAAAAAGTTCCATCAGACGCTCTACAGATGCCCATCCGCGTACCAGCGCAGGGGGTATGGCTATAAGACTGAGAAAAGGACCTTGTACCTGTCCTACCAGTTGGAGGAAGGCTGTCATAGTTCCGAAAGTTATTTCCTGGTGTTCAAGACGGTATATTCCCCACAAAAAAGCACACAGATATCCGCCTCCAAATACAAATCCCATGACTCCCTGTGAGAATGTAGAGAACTTTATCTGTTCCATACCAAGATTAAACAGCTTCTCTTGGGACTCATGCAGCTTCTGTTTGCGGTAGTCTGTTGCACCAAGCGAACGTACCAGTATCCTCTGCGAAAGATTTTCCTGCATCACCGAACCCATCTCACTGCTCATGGCTTTTTGCGCCTTGCTCAATTCCCTTACCTTCCGGAAATAGATCTTTGATAAAAGTACCAAAGGTGTAGCTGCCAAAATAAACCATGCCAGACGTGGTTCAAGTGCCCAGAGAAATATAAACGAGCCTATTAGCTGGCATGAAGTAACAAGGAAATTTGGCAAAATACCCATACCGAGACTTAATACTTCGGATGCGTCACTGTTGATACGTGTCAACAGGTCACCTGTATGCCATTTCTGTCCGCTTTTCCAGGAGCACATCATCAAGGCATCCGACAGCGAGTTTTGCATACGGATACCTATACGCATATTGATTTTCCCGAAAATCCAGGGAGAAATAAGTTTGACTGCCATACCGAAAAAGAAAAAGAATACTACAACACCGGCAGCCATCCATACATTACCTTCTCTTGCTCCTGTTACTATGTCTATTATCCATTTGGACAGCCATACATTAAACAGCGACATACCTACACCGAATATTCCGGAAAAAATTGAAAAAGCTATCAGCCAGTGATAACCTTCGGTAACCTGAAATACCCAGCGCATGGCCTTTTTACCTATAACGTAATGCCGTGATATGTTTTCTTTTGTAAGTTTACTTATTATCTTCTTCAGCAGTTCTTTCATTTCCAACAAATATTTCCTTTATCCGCCTTATAGTCAGAAGTACAGGCCACCAGAATGTCTCAGCCGGAGCATACTTCAGGAATAGCTTTCCCTTACGGCTTATCTGTTTTACTGTATATATCTTGTTTTTCCATTTGCCTTGCGGACGCTCGCCCTTGCGTGCATCATAAAATCCCATATTTCCGCTTTCCCATACTTCTGTAAACAAATCCTCTGTAGGATAATGTTTTATAAAAGGAAGATATTCTTCAGGCAAGCCAAGATGTTCGGACAGGAAAGAATATAAAAGGCACGACCATTTGTATATTCCGAACTTGCGGCATAATCTTTCAAGTTCGGTTTTATCAGTCTCTTTATGAAGACCTCTCAGCAGTATGGCAGCATCACAAAGCTGCCGCAACCCTACTCCTTCGGCCAGTAAATGTTTAAGTATATGAGTGGATACTAAAATGTGGTGTGCTTCGGGTATCGGAACCGGTATTTCAATATCATTATAAACCGGTTTGAGTAATGAAGAAGCTTTTTGAAAAACATTTTTCTCCCATGCCCGCAGTTCATTTATTATAAACGGATTATGCAGTTCTATGAGTTCCGGATGCAATTCTGTTATTACATGGTTTATCATAAATGAAGCATCATCATTTCCACCGTATTTTACATATACTCCTGCTTTTTCAAGTTTGGAAGCGGCAGTTTTAACAGCTTCAGGATTTCCGCAATATACATCTATGTCTCCGCATATTCTGTGCAGTGGTTTGGGATAGTAGCAACTGATAGCAAGGCCTTTGATAATCTCAAAATGAATCTGAGGTTCGGAAGAGAAGAACTTCACCAAAGAGCATAACATCTGAATATGCAGTCTGTTGATTCTTTCCCACTGGTCAACATCGGATATCCATTTAAGCAAAAGTTGCTTTGAAGGCAGAAATCTGTCGGGCAACAGCATTACTCCGTCGTATACCACACCCTGTACTGACTGTCTCCGGCTGTGTATATATACTGAATGCCATTCCTCGTCTGATAATGGAAAAAGTTTCTCTGAGAAATTCTCTGTCTTTTCCCATAAACCTTGCCGGACAAGCAGAAAAAATGCTTCTTTTATTCTCAAATCGCTGTTCATAATGTAAGGCCGTTTTTCTGCCAGCTTTCGCATATTTCGTGAACATCTGCTGCCGCGGTATTACGGTCTACATCATATTCGTCACAAATAAGGTCTACAAGATACTCTTCGTCAAATTCCTTTCCTTCTGCCTGTTTCCACAGCCAGGCTGCGGTTTCATTTAGAGTGAGTATCTGTGTCATGTCTATTGTCTCATTAAACGGATTTACTATTATATAGTCTCCTGCTACCTCACGGAGGACAAGATTTTCATTAAGTCTCATTGTATATTTCCAATTAAGTTAATTCTAAATTCATTTTACCAACTTGAGTTATCGGGATGAACCATGCCATTCTGCAGAAGTTGCATCAAGAAAGTGGAAGCATCTGCAGCAGCTGTTTCCCTGTCGATTTCATACTCATCGAGTATTAAATCCACTAAATGGGTAAAATCCCGTGTTTCTTCGATATGCTCCCAAATAAATGCTCCGGTTTCGGTAAGTGTTATCATACCGTTAAAATCCTGCGCTGTTTCATCAGCGGGCACAAGAATTATTTCTCCGGCTATTTCGCGTGATATAAATGATTTACTTCGCTTCATTTTTTTTCTCGTTAATTTTTCTGTATAATGTTTCTACGGCTTCGCAGCTGATATTGCATGCATAGGTGTAACAAGGGATTTTTATTGTTAATAATAATGCAAAATCCATTGCAGCATTAACAAAATCTGAATTCCAATAATTTACAGTCATTTGCTCTAATATTCTTTTAAATATAACTGTTTTTTTTTCTTCTTTAATAATATTCTCTGTTGATTGTTGCAACATAATTATAGCTTTAACTTTTCTTTTTTCATTATGACATATTCCACTACTTCCACATATAGGCCAACCAAAAGCAAAAAATTCATCTTTTTCTTGCTTGAGTAAGCATTTGTCTCCATTAATAATATTTGTTCTATCAGGTATATATTTTCTCCACAAATTTGTATGAGTTGTTTTTCCTATTCCGCTTGGACCGCTAAACAAAATAGCATTTCCATCAAAATCTAAAAATGAACAATGGAATACAAATGAATTCAATTTATATAATTGTTTTTCTAATGCCAATGTAGAAATAAAGACTGTTTCTATATTAATTAAATGTAACCACTGTACACTATAAAAAATATCTATTTTACCTGAATCTCTTTCACAACATATAGCAAATAAATTATTATTTTCAGGCATATATAAGAATCTTATTTCCTGACCTTTATTATTTCTGTATATTGTGAGATCTTTTTTCTTTGATATTATTGTATAATCACTTAAATAGGGACAAATGAGTTCTTTCTGAAAAAAAAAGCTATATTTTAAATCAGGTTTGTTGAAGTTTGTAACAAAAAATAATACATTTTCAGGTAATAGTGGTTCCTCTATATTTTCTAGAGCTATATTTAATTTACCAATAGAAAGTTTAACCATGTTTGTTTAGTTTTAGATAATAGATTGTTGTCTGAGTATCTCATATTCAGCTTTGGCAAATGCACAAAGATAAGACAAATCACCACTAAGTTTCTTTTCAAGACAAGCTGATGCATAACATACTTGACATAAAGGTTTAAGATTACAGCCTATACATTCTTTATGCACTACCAATGCTTTACAATCTTGCTTAAGCATATCCCAAGCTTCCTTTATTGATATGTTCTCTAAGTTATAACATGGTGTTTCCATCATTACACAAGGGGTCATAACTCCTTTCCAATTAATCCATAAAGAAGTACTTCCTGCATGACAATCTAATGAAATAGAATTTGTATTAGGAGAATCGTTTTCTATTTTTTGAAGTAAATTCTCTCGATAGGCATTATATTTCTCCTTTTTCTCGAAAATTTTTGCTAGTGCATTTATTTTTCCACCAGTTTCAGCATCTAAACGAGGTGTATCATAACATACATTTCTACCACTTCTGCTAAAAGGAAACATATAACTGTTAGTTTCAAGCGGTATATCAAGTTCATTAGATATATTCACTATTTTTTCGAAATCATCTACGTTTAATTTAGTTGCACTATAATTTAATTTAATGTGTATATTATTAGATTTTAACTTTCGTATATTCTCTATACATTTGGTATATCCACAAATTGTGTGACAATTTCTATTATAAGTCTCATTAGATGCTCCATACAGTGTAACATTAATACATCTAGGTGGATTTTCACTCAATAATCTGATTTGATTATCCGTTATACATGTCCCATTTGTATTTATTGTAATGATAAATCCCATCTTTTTTAATTCAGTATACAACTGATTAAATTCTGGATACAAAAAAGGTTCACCACCAGTTAACAACAAAAACAAGCTACCTAACTTTTGTAATTCGGTAGCTTGTTTTAACCAGAATTCCACATTTTTTAAATCTCCTTCCGCTTTTACTTCATTTGAAGACATACGAATAAAACACATCTCACAAAATAGATTACATAATGGAGTCAATTCAAATGATGAGAATATTGGTATTTTCTTTAATGATGCCTTTTTTATTATTTTTTTTTCGATATTCATTATTGTATTGAAACAGCAAGTAGGACTACTATACCTACTTGCTGTTTAATTAATTATGATACATTGTGACGAACAGTTTCATCAATATTTGCATTTGCATGTGTGTCTTTAAAGTTATAAATAGGTGTCATGGTTCCACTTCCGACATAATAACCTCGAAATAGACCAGTACGTATCCACTTTCTATCAGTGAAAATAAAAGCATTAACATGTGGTTTTACATCAGACTCAAAATACTCATTACATGCAGTATTTTCATATTTATAACGATCTGTTTTTTCGTCATAAATTCCATTACCATTGTTATCAGTGAATACATAACCTGATATATCACATTTTCCTTTATATGAATATTCATATTCACATTTAGAAACATACTCCTGCGGTACAAAAGTTTCGCTCTCAAGCACTGGCTTGATATAAGCTTTTTTAGTCTTTTCCATACTCTACTATTTATTTTTTATTACTTCAATTATTCTCTCCAAATCATTATCAGAAACAGTTGGTCCTGAAGGCAGACACAAACCTTGAGCAAACTGTTTTTCGGAAACTCCGTTAATATAAGCTGGTGCCTGCGCAAATACGGGCTGAAGATGCATAGGCTTCCATAAAGGACGGCTTTCTATATCGGTTTCCGAAAGTTTTTTCATAAGTTCCTGCCAGTTGTATCCTGTCTTAGAAGAATCTATCAAGATGCAACTGAGCCAATAGTTGGGATTTATTTCCTTATCGGCCGATGGATGCATTACGGTAATACCTTCTATATCAGATAATGATTCAAAATAATACTTATGTATCTCCCTGCGGCGTGCAATATGCTCGTCAAGGACAAACATCTGCCCGCGACCGATTCCGGCAGAAATATTGCTCAACCGATAATTGTATCCTATATGTTCATGCTGATAATATGGGAAATTCTCGCGTGCCTGGGTAGCATAGAATTTTACACGTCTGGCACTTTCCTCATCGGGGCAAATCAATGCTCCGCCGCCACTGGTAGTTATCATTTTATTACCATTGAACGACAAGGCTCCGTATGTTCCGAATGTTCCACAATTACGTCCGTCGTACTCTGAACCTAAGGCCTCTGCCGCATCTTCCACTATAGGTATTCCATAATGGGCCGCAATAGCACAGATTTCATTCATACGTGCCGGAGTGCCATACAGATGAACCGGTATAATTGCCTTTGGCAACTTTCCTGTAACCGAATAACGGTCTTCTATAGCTTTCTTCAGCAATTCAGGATCCATGTTCCAGGTGCCGGGCTCACTGTCTACAAATACAGGCGTGGCGCCCTGATATACAATTGGATTGGCTGAAGCTGCAAAAGTAAAGCTCTGACAGATTACATCATCACCGTGACCCACACCCAGCATCACCAGCGCCAGATGAATGGCTGCTGTTCCGGAACTGAGGGCTACTACATGGACAGGAGTTGATGACTTCCTGCCAAGCCACTCTTCAAGATCGTGCTCAAAACCGTCGACATTAGGGCCTAAAGGTACTACCCAGTTGGTCTGGAATGCTTCTTTAATGAATTCTTCTTCTCTGCCACTCATGTGGGCCAGTGAAAGATGGATGTGTTTCATGATTAATGTTGCTAATTATTATTTTCTTGCCTCTGTTACAAATACTACTACACGGTTCCATTCGTTCTTGCGGTCGTATGGCTGTATAGTATCACCCTTATAGTCTACACGCAAACGTGACTCGTCAACACCGAAATCGTTTACAAGCATATCACGCACTGCTTCGGCACGACGCTGTGACAACTTGAGGTTGTATGCAGGGTTACCTGTCTTGACATCGGCATATCCTGTGATAACCAGGTTGATTTCAGGGTTGTTTGCAAGGTATTCTGCTACACGCTGTACATTGTTTTTCTGTACATCGGTAATGTTATATTTGTCGATAACAAATGATACTGTCATATCAAGTATCTTGTTTGTCTCAACTTTCTTTTCAACTCGTACAATAGGTGCAGGCTTATTGGCCAGTTCGGCTCTGGCTGCGTTGATCTGTGCATTCAGACGGTCTATTTCCGACTGGTCTGTCATGGTTACATACTTGAAGCGGCGGTCTCCGTAATGGTCTTTAAAGTGATATGTAACACCTGCCACTACATAAATATATCCGTCGTACTTATTATCGTAACGTGTACCGTTATAACCGTCGTCTGTAACATTGAATGTTCCTTCAAGATTTACGTCTACTGCCTCGCTTACCTTATAACCGAGCTGAAGACCGGCATGAACAGCCAAAGATGTAGCTCCCGAACGGTCTACCTCGTACTGTCCACCCTTACTTGGAGACCAGTTCTTTATCTTTTCATCGAAGCCGAATGATGAGTTGAATCCGAGACCCAAGACTCCCACTACATTGAAACGGGTGCTTTCCTTATATGGTGCAAAAAGATTGTTGAAATTGAACAAACCGTCGAAATATGTGGAAATCATATTGAATTTATAGACACCGTCACCGTATATTTCAGGGAAAGCATCCACAATTTCGCTGTTGGCTCTACTGTGCTGGTTAAGATATGATACACGTACACGGGCACCAACGGCAGGATTGAAATATTTACCAACAGAAATACCTACACTCGGACCTAATCTTTTGCCGAATGGGGCAAAACGGATATTTTCTGTAAGAGAAAAGTTTGTTCCGCCAAATAGACCTATAAACCAGTTGTCACCACCCTTATATTTTTTCAGCGTTTGCAGTGTATCGGCTTTTACTGTTAAATTATCCGACTGTACATCTGCATTGGCATAAGTATTAAAAGCCATTGTTGCGGCAAGACCTGCCAAAAGTATTTTTTTCATATTTATTGCCTTTATTATTTAACAATATAGATAATCACACAGTTCTTTGCAGAATCAAGAGATTTCACGAGTTCGTTATTCTCTTCGATGAAGATGTGTCCTGCAGGAACATTATATTCTTTTACCAATACATTGCGGATTGCATTGGCACGACCATTAAACAAGTCACTGTCCATCATTCCGTTTTTAGCAGGTGTGATATACAAGTCGCCGTCTTCTATCTTCTTAAGGCCTTCGGCTGCTGTAAAGACATTTACTTCCTGAAGCTTGTTGATGGTTGTAGAGTTAGGATCGAACGATACAAATGTAGATACTCGGTTGCTCTGCACAAGTTCATGCTGTACCTGTACTGCCGGTGCAGCTTTCATATCGGCAACTTCCTTACGCAAACGGTTGATTTCATCGTTCATTGCATCGAATTTACCAAGATTGCGGCGGGCAAAAGTAAACTGGTGTGTATTGTCGTGGTTCTTGAAACGGTATACAAGTCCTAAAAGGATGTTTACGTGACCGTCCCACTTGTCATCCCAGATTTGTCCGTCGTATGAGTCGTCGAGCAGATTTACAGATGCTTCAAGATTAAGAGCCAGACATTTGTTAAGTCTGAATGAACCCATAAGACCGGTACGGAAACCTACCAATGTGTTCTTTTCTGTATTGATAGGATACTGTGAATACCATGATTCGTCACCAAATCCGAAATTGTGGTCTACTCCTACTCCGATAAGAGCCATAGCCTGGAACTTGCGGTTTTCTTTGTATCCGCCAAACAGGTTATGGAGATTGAACAAGGCATCTACATAACCGTTTACAATATTCCAGTTGTAAGAACGGTCAATAGTAAGAGGATTAGTCTGTCCTGCTCCTCTACCATACATTCCCATCAAACGGAAACCGGCCCATGGAGCAACCCATTTTCCAACAGACAGACCTGCGGCCGGCTGGAATTGTTTGCCGAAACTTGCAGATCCAAGGTTGTCACCGAAACTCATGAAGGTTCCGGCATTGACTGTAATAAACCAGTTGTCCCAGAACTTGTTCGGATTGAGCACCTTTTCATTGTTTGTTTCAGGACTTACCCAAAAGGTAGTGTTGTCGTCTGCAACAGGCTGGGCTGTTGTCTCTGTCTCCTGAGCTGAGATTCCTTTGAAAAAAAGGAATGACATTGCTAATACAAGATAGCACTTTTTCTTCATAATTAAAAAAATTAAAAATTTATACGCCTAACATTATTGTCTATTTTCTCTTGTTATTTTTTATCCAGCTTTTCGTATACGGAATGCTGACTCAAAAATTCCGGTGCTATTTTCTTCATATACTTCACTGTTTCGAGTTTGTCATCGGTTCCGGCTATGCGGATTAACTCATCAATGTCTGAAACCAAAGAAAAATAATCGGTATATATGCTCTTGGCACGGAATATTTCTGAATTTGATGTCGGTATAACGTCTTCTTCTTTATATAAGAGTTCCTCGTATAGTTTTTCTCCAGGACGGAGTCCTGTATATTCTATCTTTATGTCCTTATCGGGTATAAATCCCGACAGCCTTATCATCTTACGGGCCATATCGTCTATCTTTACAGCCGAACCCATATTGAAAATGAAGATATCGTTTCCCTGACCCAAGAAAGCGGCTTCAAGAACCAGACGGCAGGCCTCGGGAATAGTCATAAAGTATCTTATTATATCCGGATGAGTAACTGTTACCGGTCCTCCTTCAAGGATTTGCTGTCTGAACAGTGGAATGACACTGCCATTGCTGCCCAATACATTTCCGAAACGTGTGGTTATAAAGCATGTCTTGCCCTTTATCTTACCTTCTTTTACCGCATTTCCAAGACTCTGTACGTAGATTTCTGCTATGTGTTTTGTTGCTCCCATAACATTCGACGGACGGACTGCCTTGTCGGTAGATATCATGATGAACTTCTCTATACCGTATTTCACTGCTGTATCGGCAAGTATACGTGTTCCCATAACATTGGTACGGACTGCCTCACAAGGATAGGCTTCCATAATAGGTACATGCTTGTAGGCCGCAGCATGGAATATTATATCAGGTTTATAAAGCTGGATCTGCGACTCTACTCTATTTATATCACGGATATTCCCTATTACACTGGTAATTGCGCACTCGGGATATGTATTGCGCAATTCCATATTTATATTGTATGTAGCTGTCTCTGAAAAATCGAAGAGTACAAGTTGCTTCGGATGAAAGCGGCACAACTGACGGCATAATTCGCTGCCTATGCTTCCGGCACCGCCGGTTACCATCACGACTTTACCTGATATTTCACGCGATATTTTTTCAACATCGGTCTTTATCTCATCACGTTCGAGCAAATCTTCTATCTGTACCTCACGCATCTGTATGCGCTTGGATATATTGTCCTTATCTTCAACCAGGGGTGCTATGCGTATATTTATATTGTTGCGCAAGCATGTATCTATCAGTTTCCCGTCTCTGTGAAGATCTTCTCCGTTTACAAACAATAGTGTGTCAACATGTATATTATCAGGCTTTTCAGCATCGAAATCAAAATCGGGTGATATGTAATATACAGGGTAACCCATTATTCTGTTTCCTCTGTAAGAACTGTCCCTTGTTACAAATCCTTTGAGGGTGTATTTTGTATCTATGGCTTTGGAAAGATATGCTGCCAGACTGATAGATGCTTCGGTAACTTCGTATATCAGGGCTGTATCACTTTCCTTATGGGACAGCTTTTCAAGGAGATTATAATAAAAGTTGACAACAAGAATTCTTACAAGCATCAGAAGAAAGACCGACATTATCCAGTCGGATATTATAAGGGTATATATAAACAGTCCTACATAGTCTAAATAGATATAGGCAATAACCAGCAGCATAAATGTCTTTATCAGCATTGCGTATACTATTCTTACAAGTTCGGTAAGACTGGAATGACGGATGATGCCCTGATGTGTCTTGCATATATATGTAGAGAATGCGCTTACAACAAGCGATACAAGCAATACTCCGAACACTGTACGCAGGTCTGTGTCAACCTTCATTAAATAGTGATAAAACAGAAATGAGAATGAAGTAGATAATACTGATAACAGTATGTCGGATGCCCAAACGATATATTTACTTAAATAACTTATATTTCTGATTTTTATATTCCACATATCTTAATCGATTTTTTCTACCAGGGAGGGATGTATTCCGGCTGTTGCGACTGCCATAAGTCCGTCAAGAAGAACTACAACCCTGAGTCCCTTTTTTAATCTTACAAATGTTCCTTCTACACCTTTCCAGATTCCTCCAGTAATGCGGACTCTGTCTCCTTTCTTCAAAGTTACTTCCTGTGGAGATAAGAATAATATCTGTTCGTCAATACTGCCTGCCACTGATATAAAGTCTGTCATTTGTTTGTCGGGTATGACCATTGGTGTATTGCCTGGTTTAGTCATTATGTATCTTATCTTATCGGAAATTCTGCTGTTGTTTTTCAATTCCTGAAGTTCATTCCTGCTGCAGTGAATAAAGATGAGATTGTGTATTGCAGGTACTTTCTTTAGTTTCTTTTCTCCATTTCTATAGTATTCTGTATATGTCATTGGAATAAAATTCTGCAAGGCGCATGAATCCAAATATTCCTTTATTTTCATTTCTTGTGAATACGTTACTCTCAATGCATACCATTGTTTTATATTATTTTTTAGAATATTCATTAATGTTTAGTTAGAGTATTTTCACAAACAGACATATTTTGGGGACGTCCACAACCGGAAAATCATGGAATAAAAATACCGGATTTCTTTGAAGTTAACCGGTATTTCATTAGGTGAAAATGTTTGTACTATTTCAGCAAAACAAAGTTTCACATGTATGTTTTATATCTTTAATCTAATTTTTTTGTAAAAGTAATAATTTTATCTTTAAAGAGTTTTTTTAATGATAAAATTATACTCTCAATTCATAAAAAAATATTCTCAAAAAATCCTAAATACTGAATATCAGAATTTTACGACTCCTTATTCTGAAACCATAATTTGGGTGAGTAACCTGTAATTTTCTTAAAAACCCTGTAATATGTACTTAAAGAACTGAATCCTGATTTCAGGCATAACTCGTTCTGGTCTATGGCAGGATTGTCTTTCATCAGCTGTTTACAGTACTCTACACGCATCTTGTTGACCAGGTAATAGAATGTTCCGTATTCACTTTTACTGAATGCATTATATAGGTATGTACGGTTTGTTTTTAACATTCTTACTACATCTTCAATCTTTAAATTGGGATCTCTGAAAAGTTCTTTTTCCCTTATAATACAAACCGCTTCTTCCACAAGACTTTCTGATTTGTCTTCGGGAAACTCTTCGGACGACGGCAAATCTTCTGTATCTTCGGGAATCCATCTTATTTTCTGCAAACTAAGTATATCTTTAATAAACTCTCTCTGCTTACGGTCAATGTTTACTTTATCATCAAAATTCAAATCCAAATGGGGATGTAAAACTACTATAAGCATCCAAAGCTGTAATATACACAGCATTATGTCGGCAAATGACTTGGCATCCTGAGAATCGGAGATTATGATAGTCCACATCAATAATGCGCAAGCCAAAGGAACATATAATATATTTGAACTCAGACTGTAAGGATAATCTTCCAGATTTGAATAGTGATTCTGAAGATATATATTGAGTCTTTTCTTCAAATATATTGTTATTACCAGTAAAATCAAAGTTTCTATACCACCAATAATCGTAGATACAACAAATATCAGATGCTTTATATTTATTGCGAGATCGTAAATGTTTACGCAATATAAAAAAGCCACTAATATTAAAGCTATTGACGGGATAAACAATATCAATAAATATTTTCTCCTATGGTATAAACTTGTATTCTTAAAAAAACGTAATACCAAAATAAGATATAGCATCGGATAAAACAAAATTCCGTATATCTTTATATAATTCCATGCCGATAATGACTGTATATTAATAAGGTATGGTAGTTGCAAAATTATAAACAGACTTAGGATAGAACCAATTTTCCTGCCCGGATAAAATATGTCTGAGTTCAAATCGTACGGTCTGCAAATATGGGCAAATCGTATCACAGAGCATATCAGTGACGTTGTTATTAACATCAGGCATGTGGTATAATGTATTATATTCTCTCCATATAGTATATCCATTCTGATTATATTGTATAAATTGTGTTTAAGGTTTCATTTTCAGCCTATAATCTCTATAGTTGTTTTTTTGTTTAGCCAGTGTTTTTTATTTTTTCACTTTATAGAGTTTCGTTTTGTAGTTAATGCTTAAATATCATTTCGGTGCAAAGATAATGTTTTTTTATCATTAATATCTAATGTTTATATTTAAAGAAGTATAAAAAGTTAATAATGACTGACTTGAGAGTTATGTTTGTATAATAAAATTTCAAGATATCTCTACAAACGGCATTTGCCGGACAGTATATAGACTGGTACAGAATTATTATAATTATTATTTATTATCTTTCCTTCGCCCACCATTCTGTCTATATGTTTATATGCCTGGTATTTCGTGGTATTAAGCAATTTCTGCATAATGCTGCGTGTTATAAAGCCATTTTCCTTAATATAGTCTGTTATAATTTTATCTGTTGCCTGATTATCTTTTTCCGGGCTGGAAGAAGGATTGTGGTTTTTGTTTGCTCTGATAAAAGAGAACTCGGCTTTATGGCGCAACTGTTCCATAAATTGTTTTTCGGGACTAAATTTTATACTTTTCACTGTTACAACGGAATTTACGGCTTCATCATCTTTTTTTATTGGAGAACTTGCCTTAAGGATAATTGAGAATGTTCCAAGTTCCTTGATGTGTACGGAGTATCCCTTTAGCATATAGTCTATCATTTTCTCGGCCATGGCGGTGAAGACCAGCTGTATATCGCCTCTTGTGGCTGTGCAGCACATGCTTATGTCTTCTTCTATTGCCTTGGATGACTGGGTTCCGAATTGTTTTACTCTTGGATGGTAATGGCTTTCATTTTTGCCTACTTTCAGGTTTTTGAATAATTCATACTGTATCATGGTCTTATAGTTTTAATTGTACGGTACAAAGGTATATATAGCCGACTGCGCTCAGTCGGGTTTTGTACACTGTTGTCCTGATTGATGTTTTCGTTTATAGAATATTAACAGTAAATGTGTCTTGCATCCGGTTTGGGTGTACCATTATAATAGGAAGGGCTTCCGACTTAAGTCGTACGAGCGTACCATTCTAATGATACGGGTGTACGACTTAAGTCGGAAGCCCTTGATTTTGTTACTAATATTATTTTAGTACCTTATATTATTATTTTAAATCATATCAGAATCCTATCCACACTTCGGGGTTGAGTTTTTCTGTCTCCTTTCGCAACTGGAAATGGAGTACGGCATTTCCTTCGGCATCAGAATGTATCTGGCCTATCACATCGCGGGTCTTGAGCTGGCTGCCTTGTTTTACTATTACCGATTCGAGATTACAGTATACTGATATGTAGCTACCGTGACGTACCAGAACATTGGCTAATCCTCCATACTGGAATACGGCTGTTACCTCTCCATCGAATATTACTCTTGCCATGGCTCCTGCCTTGGCGCGTATATCGATACCCTTATTGTCGAGACGTACGTTACGGAGACCGCTTACCTGATATTGTCCGTATCGGCTCACTACTACCGACGGACCTGTTACAGGCACCGGCAGACGTCCTTTATTGCGCTCGAATACCGACGACAGTCTGCGGTCGGAAGCGTCTTTATTGTATGCTTCCATTTTCTCCGGCTTTGAGGTATTTACCGGTGCTGAAGCAGTTACAGAGGCTGTATTCTCTTCTTTCTTATTACCTGATACAAGATTTCTGTTGTCTGTATTTTCCCTGCTGTTTTTGTTTACTGCAGATTCTGACCTGCGCTTTGCCTCAGCCAGCAGACGCTTTTCCTCTGCTTTCCTGCGTTCCTCAGCCTTTCGTCTTTCTTCTGCTTCCTTGCGGCGGCGTTCTTCTTCACGTTTTCGGGCTGCTTCTATCTCAATAGCTATGAGACGGTCTATTTCTGCATTGAGCAAATCGGCAGCCTGACGCTGCTTGTTGAGTTCATTACGTATCTGTATCTGCTTGTTCTGCATTGAAGCCACCAAGTTACGTCTTTCTGTTTCCTGTGCTTCAAGCTTCTTCTTTTCTTCTTCATGTTGTTCCAGAAGAGTCAGTTTGGCTTTATAGGCCTGTTGTGAAGTTTTTTTCTTTTCTTCCACTTTTCTCATGGTTTCCTTCACCTGCTCTCCTCTAAGACGCTGGAACTGTGCGTACTGCCTTACATATCTGAGGCGTCTGTACATCTGTCCGAAATTCTCGGCCGATAATATAAACATCAGTTTCTCCTGGATACTCGAATTGGTCCGCATCATTCTAAGGCTGTGTGCGTAACGCTCGCGTTTTTGTTTCAGTTCCTTATCAAGCACGGCCATTTCGTTTTCAAGGCGTTTTATTTCAAGTTCTACGCTTTTTGCATCTTTCTGCAGGGTTTCAAGATATCGTTTTCTTTCTTCAATCTGTCCTGTGATAAGTGCGAGATTTGAGAGCTGGCTTTTTACGTCCTTACCGGTAGATTTCAGCAAGGTTTCGGATTCTGATATCTTCCTGTGCAGTTCTTTCCTCTCTTTTTCAAGCTGTTGTATCTTTGGGGTAGTCTGTGCCTGTAATCTGCCTGAGAAAAGCAGAACAAGACAGGATGTGATAAGAATAAATAATCGGATAGCACTGTCACTGCATATATTATTTGATTTTGATATAGTCATATAAATATTTTATATATAATGATATATGCAGCAAAGATACGTAATTAAAGACATATACCAAAACAAAGCATTTGTTTGTTTCATAATTTATGATTTTGTATCTTTGTTGCAATTAACATATTGGTAATTACTATATTTTTATGCCATGAAGTACCCTATAGGAATACAGAGTTTCGAAAATATAATAGAAAACGGTTATGTATATGTAGACAAAACGGACTTGGTTTATTCTCTTGCAAATGAAGGGAAGATTTATTTTTTAAGCCGTCCACGCCGTTTTGGTAAAAGTCTGCTTGTTTCAACTCTAAAAAATTATTTTCTTGGGAGAAAAGATTTATTTAAGGGTCTGAAAATAGAGGACATAGAAAAGAACTGGTTTGTATATCCTGTATTCCATATTGACTTCAACGGCGGTGAATATACTCTTGCCGGGGCATTAAGAAGTGCAATTACAAGTTATATCAAAAATTGGGAAAAAGAATATGAAATAGAAAACGGGGATCAGGAAGAAAATTTAGGATTCCGTTTCAAGAACATTATTGAAGCAGCTCACAAGAGACATGGTAGACGCGCTGTTGTCCTCATAGATGAATATGACAAACCCATACTTGACGTACTTGATATAAACAAGGAACTTGAAGAAGAGCACAGAAACATTCTGAAAGGCTTTTATTCAACATTTAAGGCTGCAGATGAACACCTTCAATTTGTATTTCTTACCGGAGTTACAAAATTCTCTCAGGTAAGTGTTTTCAGCGGATTTAACCAGCCTTTCGATATAAGCATGTTTGATAAATATGACACTTTATGCGGAATATCACAAGATGAAATTGATGAATATTTTAGTGAGCCGATTGAAGAGATGTCAAGAAAATACAAATGTTCTTATATTGAAATGAGAAGTATTCTTAAATCTCAATATGACGGATATCATTTCAGTGAGTCTATGAACGATATCTATAATCCGTTTAGTCTGTTAAGTGCTTTTGCTACAAAAAAAATAAGTGATTACTGGTTTGGCAGTGGAACACCTTCTTACCTGATTCGCCTTCTGTCGCATACGAATGAAAATATTAACGAAATTACAGGTAAATATTACAGGCAGGAAGAGTTTGTAGACTATAAAGCTGATGTTGAAAAGCCTTTGCCAATGATTTATCAGAGCGGTTATCTTACAATTAAGGGTTATGAAATGTTTGGTAACCGATTCTTGCTTGACTTTCCCAACAATGAAGTCAAGAACGGGTTTCTTACAATGATTGCCACATCTTATTTTCAAACTAATGAAAGAATGACAGGATGGGTTTTTGATGTTATCAATACGATTAAAACTGGGGATATTGAAAAGACAGGTGAACTTTTTTCTTCTTTTCTTTCAAGTATTCCATATACCATGAGGAGGAAGAAGGATGAAAGAGAAAAGGAAAGATATTTTCAATATACATTCTATTTACTTATGCGGCTCATAAGTGTCTATACTATTTACATAGAAAAAGTACAAAGTCGTGGCAGAGTAGACTGTATTATAGAAACTTCGGATTATATATATATTTTTGAATTTAAACTTGACGGCACAGCTGATGAAGCTTTACGACAAATAGAAGAAAAAGGGTATGCTCTTGAATATAAATCCGACAAAAGAAAGATTTATAAAATTGGAGCTGTATTTTCTTCTTGTAAAGGAACTATAGAAGAGTGGAAAGTAATTTAGAAGTAATCATCTCACTCACATTATCAAATGATTACTTCTTATCTGTCGCAAGCATCTTAAGTGCCTCAAGTAGAGTTATTTCCTTGTACCTTGAAGATAACTGTGTGGTAGATTCCCAGTCGGAATCTGTACCTAAGCGTGAAAGATCAAGCTGAAGGGAATATGGTTTGTCGGCACCGATAACAGAGAGTTTTATTCTCTGCGGAAAGATGTCGCTGCCATGGGTAGACTTAAGTGCAGAAAAATCGGTATATGTACAGCGAAGAGCATAAGGTGAATTCTTTACTGAAATACTTGTCTCTTCAAGACGGCCATCGGTGGCTGAAGTAAGGAATGTATATATCAGTTTTCCGGCAAAAGTACGTGGAGAAGTGATGGCTGTAAGCTGTGCCCTGCTACCCAAAGATGATATCTCAAAACCGGACGCATCGGTAACTGTAAGAGAATTCTTTCCGGGAAGGAATATCTCATTAAGAAACAGAGACTGTAAGACATTGAAATCTACCTGAGTATTAAGCAATGAACTTATATCGGAGAAACTGGCACGGACATACCGCTTGTTCATACGGTCTATTATAAGAACATTGTCGGGGGTGATATCGATTCTTGCAACTTCTATTCCAAGCAATGGCGCAACTGTGAGACGGATTACCTCATTGCGACGTATGCGAAGATTGGCAGTAACCTTAAGTGGAGACCCGGAACCTGTATTCAAGGTCAGAGCCGACTTTGCAGTAAGATTGGTGCGCGAAGGCGACCATGCTATTACCTGCTCCATATATTCAGTGCCCGACAAATCTCCTATCATGACATTGCGCGAGGTTTTACGCGAAGTTCCGCACCCAAACAACACTAACGACAATAATAGAACTGCAAGGTGAGACAGTCTCACCCTTGCTGATATCTTGTTATATATTTTACCGTTATCTGCCATATCACACTCCTGATTTACTCTTGATTTTTCTTTTATTTGTGATTATTATAACGCTTACTTCTTTGGCGAATATTCAATATACATCTTTTTCTTTATCTTAAGTTTAAGATGTTCAATCTCGGCTTTGTCGCGAGGTGTGGAGCCGTCTTCGGGAGTCGCGCCCATAGCATCGGCCTTCTTCCAATACTCTAGTGCCTTGTCTTTCTCGCCAAGCTTGTAATATACATCACCGCAGTGCTCTACTATCACCTGACTGGTGTCGCCACCGTTTTTCATGGCCTGCTCTATATATATACGAGCTTCGGTATAGCGTCCTTTTTCAAACAGTATCCATGCATATGTATCAAGATAGGTTGAGTTTTCAGGCTCTGCTTTTACTGTACGGAAGCTCATTTCTTCAGCCTTGTCGAGATTCTTCTTCTCTACTGAAAGGAAATAGGCATAGTTATTCAATGTATTGACATTGTTTGGATTGTATACAAGCGATGAATCATATGCAGCATATGCTTCGGCCTTGATATCGAGGGTATGATACAGGTCGCCCAGGATTGAGTAGAAGTCTGAAGCCAGATTCTTGTCGCTTTTTTCGTTTATCTGCTGTACTCCTTTCTTGAATACCTCAAGAGCTTTTTCGTTATCTTCTTTCTGATAGTGCGCGATACCAAGATAATAGTAGAATTCCATTGCATCGGGCATATATTCTATGGCCGGTGTAGCCACACGTATCACTTCGTCGAGGTTATTATCGCGAATGGCGTAGCTAAGCAACTGAAGACGTGCCGGTTTGTTCTCCGGGTCGAGTTCAAGAACCTTATTCAAAACGGGAACAGACTCTTTCTCCATTTTCTTGGTTATGAAATACTGGGCACAAAGCATTGCTATATCAGCATTGGGCTGCGGACGTTCGAGTATTGAATTGAATAGCTGAATGATGCGTACACTGTCTTTTCCAGGCTTGTCCGACTGTTCTGCCTGCATGATAAGCTGGCGCATGAACTCCATTTTGAGTTTTGTATCAACATTATCGTTGGTAAGGATTGTATCTATCTGGTTCTGATACAGACTGTCCTGACCGGTTTTCTGATAATAAGAAGCCATTGACACAAGGGCCGGCGCATAATCCGACTCTTCGGAAAGGATATCACGATATACCTTCAGGGCTTCTTCTGTGCGTCCGTTATCGAGATAAACATCGCCGAGAATAGTACGGTATCGCATATCGTACGGATACTCCTTAACAAGGGATTCTATTTCACTGAAAGCCTTTTCGGTATCGTTGAGACGAAGATACATGCGGAATTTCTCCATACTTATCTGCTCCGACTTACCGTCGAGTTCCTCAATACGGTTGAGTGTAGTGACTACCTGGTCGTAGCTTGTAGTACGGTTGTACAAATCGACGAGCGACAAAAGCGGCTCGAGACGTGACGGGAATATCTGTGCCATATCTTCATATACGGCAATAGCCTTTATCCAGTCCTGCTTAGACTGATAGTACGATGCGAGTGTCTGCTTATACCAGAAATTATGATCATCCGAACGTACTGCATCCTTAAGTGCCTTTTCGCCTTTTTCATCCTGGCCAAGGAACATATAGAACTGTGATATCTCATAAAGTACGGCTGCACTCTGAGGATATATGTCGAGGCAATGTGAATAAAGCTGGAATGCAGCATCATAATCACCTTTCTGCTTCATGCGTACAGCTTCGAGAAAGAAATAATCATACTTGCGGCGCTGTTCGGGAGTAAGCGGGTCTTTCTCTTCAATCCGGACAGCGCTGTCCTTCATGTTGGCTTTACCTTCGGCTGAAGCCGATTTCCGGGTAGTTCCGCACGACACCAAAAGCGATGTGAGCAATATGGTTATTATGCTATAAAAATATCTGTTATTGTATTGCATCTCAATAAAAACATATTATAAATTACATACCACTATGTCCGAAACCGCCTTCACCGCGTTCTGTTTCGTCCAAAGAATCTGTTTCTTCCCATTCTGCCTGCTCATGACGGGCTATCACCATCTGTGCCACACGCTCGCCGTCTTCGATAACGAAAGGCTGGTCGGACAGATTGACGAGGATTATGCATATTTCTCCGCGATAATCGGCATCTATGGTACCGGGAGAATTAAGTACGGTGATTCCCTTCTTTATAGCCAGACCGCTGCGCGGACGTACCTGTGCTTCGTATCCTGCCGGAAGTGCCATATAGAGACCGGTAGGAACAAGGCATCTCTGCAGTGGCTGTAAGGTTATGGGAGTATCGAGATTGGCACGGAGATCGAGTCCGGCCGAAAGAGGAGTTGCATACTGGGGAAGTGCGTGTTTCGACTTATTTATGATTTTTATCTTCATAACTGTTTTCCTATTCTTATATCACTTATCAATCTAAAACATTAAATATAATCAGGCAAAATATCTCTTTTAATGCCAACAAATTATAACGGCAAGGAGATATCAGCAAACTGAAATACAAAGTAAATAGAAAAAAATCAATTTAGGCGCAATATCAATGCAATATTAAAGAAGAAAATGGATAAGTTAGCTTTTTTAAGAATTTAAACATGATTTTATACCGCAGGCAGACTGTTTCCGTTTATTTTACGGTACAGGTCGAGGGCATATACGTCTGTCATGCCTGAAATAAAATCGAGTACTCCCTGGATACGGCCATAGAGTGTAGGTGCAAGAATATCGTACTGAGGAGATACTCTGTTGATAAGAAGACGGGAATATGCCTTTTCGGGGGTACGGACTGCCTCTATCATAAGGTCTGTAAGCGTAGATATCACCTGATAACCGGCAAGTTCGATATCGACAACATCCTTTGAGCAGTATATGCGGGAAACGGCTGTTTGCGAACAGGTTTCGTAGGCCTTGCGCACTCTTTCGCCAACATGGTGAATGAGCGGACCGGAAAATGTTCCGTCGAGTATAGCGGCTTCATTTTCTACAAAAACTCTTGTGCATTCCTTCACAAGTACGCCTATGGCAGTGCTTCTGAGGTAGGCTATCTGCTCGTTTACATCGTCTACCATAGCGCATATCTCATCTGTACGTTTCAGACGTTCTTCGCTCAAGAAATTTCTATACAGAGTTTTAGTCTCTTCTGTGGTGAGAATCTTAAGTTTATGCGCATCTTCTATATCCATCATCTGATAACAGATGTCATCGGCTGCTTCAACAAGATATACCAACGGATATCTGGCGTATCGAAGTGGTTGTCCTTCGGCACTGAGACGTACTATACCCAACTCTTCGGCTATCTTGCGGAAATCATCTTCCTCGGTAAGGAAAAAGCCGAATTTCTGCTTTTTACCGGCAAGTTGAGAAGAGAACGGATATTTTACTATTGAAGCGAGTGTGGAATATGTCATTACGAAACCGCCCTTGCGGCGTCCCTTAAACTGATGTGTAAGGAGGCGGAAGGCATTGGCATTGCCTTCGAAATGGATAAGGTCTTCCCATTCGGCAGGTGTAAGAAATGACTTAAGGGCAAGACCGTTGCGTTCGGAAAAATATGTAGCTATGGCTTTTTCGCCCGAATGACCGAATGGCGGGTTTCCCAAATCGTGGGCCAGACAGGCTGCTGCAACTATCGAGCCTATTTCGGAAATATGTGAAGACGACAACCCGGGATGTCTACGGAGAAGTTCGAGCGACACCTCATTGCCGAGAGAGCGTCCCACACATGAAACCTCGAGACTGTGTGTGAGACGGTTATGTACGAATATGCTTCCCGGAAGAGGAAATACCTGTGTCTTGTTCTGAAGGCGGCGGAAGGGTGCTGAAAAGATAAGGCGGTCGTAATCCCTCTGGAATTCAGTACGATCGTCTTTCTTGGCTTCGTGAAGGTGTTCCAACCCGAAACGCTTGTTGGATATAAGTTGCTGCCAGTTCATTTACCAGATATATTTCAGCATATTGTACAGGCACTCTAATGAGTGCTGAATCATCTTACTACAGGATTTACACAAGATGCAATATTCAGTGCTTCAGGATGTTCCTTAACATACGACTCGATATGGCGCTTGCGTTTTTCTTCGAGAATTTCATCTACGGCTATAAGTATGCCTGTTTCCTCTACATCACCAAAGCCATAATTTATGGCTGTACCGAACATACGCATAGTTGGTGAAAGTCCCATATATGCGTTTACAAGTGGTGGAATATTATATCCGAGTTTGCGTACTTCTGTATTGAGAATCTTATAGTCTTCCTTGAAAGTATCGCAGCAGAAGAGTTTCTTCAGTTCTTCAGGATCGGCCTCTATATGGATAGGTTCCATAGGAGTAACAAGATGGTCGGGATCACTGAAATGCTTGTTGAGGAAGTATAGTATCATATCGCGTCCGTAACGGTTGTAACTTGGGTACATGGTCATCTTTCCGAAGAAATATTTCATTTTAGGATTGATGACAGTAAGAGCTCCCAGACCGTCCCAAAGATTATCGAGTGCAAAAAGGCCTTTGGAACCCGCACGGCTCGACTGGTATTCAAGAGTTACAAAAGAACGTCCAAGTTCCACTGTCTGAGGAAGATATTCTTTAAGGAACTCTTCAGAGAAATTAAACATGTGAGAAGTTGCCAGTAAAGGTTTGCCATGTTCATCGAATTCCACTTCATCGCCGAACAGATAACGGTAGCCTCCCAATATTTCCTCTGCTTCGGGATTCCACACTATTAGTTGCTTGTATGGTTTTTCCATTACATCATACTCATCGAGATCGATAGACTTTCCTGTACCTCCCCCAGCTGCACGGAAAGCTATTTCACGCAATCGGCCAATCTCCTTCAATACATTGGGAGAATCCTGCCATGTAACCACATATATTTCGTTGTTACTCTTATTTGTCGATCTCAATCGTTTTTCTTCTGTCAATTCCGATTTAAGTATTTCTTTGTCAATCGGAGCTATAATATCTTCCATATATATTTTTCGTCTTTTTTCTTATAATTTATAAACAATATCACGGACATATTCGGCCCATTGGGATGCCGGGCGCGACTTGTTGAATGTTTGCCAAGGAATAGGTTTTCCAATTACCACGCGGAAAGTTTTATGACGGTTCTTATACATTTCGTCCACAAGGTACAGCATGGCTATATTGAACTTTATGCCGAAAAACTTGCAGAAGTTGGCGAGATTGTAGAAGAAATCGGAATTACGTCCTTCGAAATGAATAGGAACCACATTTCTCTGAGTTTCAACACTTTTGGTTATGAAGGTCTTTTTCCATTCAAGGTCTTTTATTACACCGTTGTTGCGACGTGAACACAAGCCTGCTGGAAACATGATGATATGACTGTCGGAACGGAAACCGGCTTCAACCATACGCGGGAAGTCACGCGACTGGGAACCAGTCTTGTTTATAGGAATACACAGTGGAGCAAGTCCGTGAAGATTCATAAGGAGGTCGTTTACAAGATACTTTATACGGCCGTCGTAGTGTTTACCCAAAAGATAGCCTAAAGCGATTCCATCCTGTCCGCCAAGAGGATGATTTGAAACAAAAGTGCAAAGGCCGTCTTCAGGAAGGTTTTCTTTTCCTTCTACTTCGAGAGTTATATCAAGATAACTCATACAGGCTTCTACAAAGTCTACCCCGCGCTTGTCGGCTACAGAAACTAAGAATTCGTTTATCTCATCCTGATGAAGTATCTTCTTAAGGTATGATACAAGAAACCGAGGTACGCGCTTTGCTTTCTCGCCTGCCTTATCTTTCAGTATCTTATCTATATCTATCAGAAAAATGGAATCGTCTGCCATAATATTCTTCAGTTTGGGTTTTGTGTGCAAAAATAACGTATCTTTTGCAAAAAGTAACATTTTAAACAAAAAAATGCATAATTGTATGCAAAAAAATTGAAGATTATAAGGTTTGATTGCATTATTGTGCTATGATATTTGGTTGCAAAAAGGAACATAACAAGATAAAAACTCAATAAAACAACATAAATGCGGGCAGGAAGTATACAGGAGGGCATTAAGGATACAAAAAATAAAAAATTACAACAACCTGTTGATAACTTTTAGAAAGATTTTTACTGATTTATAACCTCTGTTTATTGGGAAATATATAATTTTACGCCTAAAATAGAATAATAAGGTATAAAAACCCAATAAAAACTACACTTATGAGCGATAAAGAACAGACATATCATATTCCGGTACTGCTGAAGGAGAGCATTGATGGACTGAACCTGAAAAAGGGTGGCATTTACGTGGATGTTACATTTGGCGGCGGCGGACACTCTAAGGAGATTCTGAGACAGATGGACAAAAGTTGCAGGTTATTCAGTTTCGACCAGGATGAGGATGCCGAAAGGAATATAGTGGATGATGACAGATTTACGTTCGTGAGAAGTAATTTCAGGTATATCAAGAACTTCATGAAGTATCATGGGGTGGATAAGGTGGATGGTATTCTGGCCGACCTTGGTGTGTCTTCTCATCATTTCGACGACTCGGAAAGAGGGTTCTCTTTCAGATTCGACGGCAAGCTTGACATGAGAATGAACAAAAGGGCGGGTATGACTGCTGCTGATATAGTAAACAACTATGATGAGGAGAGACTGGCCAACCTGTTTTATCTGTACGGTGAACTTAAGAACAGCAGGAAATTGGCTTCTGTTCTGGTAAAAAGAAGGACTGTGCAGCCTTTCGACACTATAGGTGATTTTCTTGAGGTGGTGAAGCCTTTGTATGGCAGGGAAAGAGAAAAGAAGGAACTGGCTAAGGTTTTCCAGTCGCTCAGAATTGAAGTGAACCAGGAAATGGAGGCTCTGAAGGAGATGCTTTATTCTGCTACAGAGATTCTTAAGCCGGGTGGAAGGTTGTCGGTTATTACTTATCATTCTCTTGAAGACAGAATGGTGAAGAATATCATGAAGACCGGAAACGTGGAAGGAAAAATGGAACAGGATTTCTTCGGAAATGTACAGACGCCTTTTAAGTTGGTGAACAATAAGGTTATTGTTCCTACAGACGAGGAAATCAACTCTAACCCGAGATCAAGAAGCGCCAAACTTAGAATCGCTGAGAAAAAATAACCGGCTGATGGGTTGATGTGACTGGTAATGCGGGTTTTATAAAATGAAATGATTTTAAGATATAAAATGGTTTTGATATTATGAACAATCAGGAGAATACAAACAACAATTCAGGAGAAAAGCAGCATTCGCATATCACGTGGATGACGATAATGGGTGGTGATATACTTGCCCACAGTTTTTTCAGACGACAGATTAACCTGTTGTGTCTGATTGTATTTCTTACCATCATTTATATCGACAACAGATATACGAGCCAGAGAGAGATGATAGAAATAGACAGGCTGAAGAAGGAACTGGTAGATACAAAGTATGATGCTCTTACTATCTCATCAGAACTGACTGAAAAGAGCCGCCAGTCGAGAATTGAGACTTATATCTCCGGAAAAGGTAATCCTCTGAAGACTGCATCGCAACCTCCTTACCTGATTAAGGAGGGATATTGATGAAACTCTCATAGGGGCATTGAGAAAGTAGTTTATTTTATGTGATTTTGACTGTTTTTATAAGGAAATGCAAAAATGATACCTGGAAAAAAGAATATTACACTTAGATATACGTTCTTCGTCCTTATCATGGCCTTGCTGGCTGTGTCGGTGATTGTTAAGGCGGGAATCATTATGTTTGCCGAAAGACAGTATTGGAAGGATGTGGCCGACAGATTCGTAAAAGAGAATGTGCTGGTTTTTCCTACAAGAGGTAATATTATTTCGGCCGACGGAAAACTGATGGCAAGCAGTCTGCCTGAATATCGTATTTATATGGACTTCAAGGCTGGCGGCGTGAAGAAGGATACTATGCTTATGAATCACCTGCAGGAGATTTGTGAGGGACTCAACAGAATTTTTCCTGATATGAGTGCTGCTCAGTTCAGAAAGACTATACTGAAAGGCAGAAAAACAAAAAGCAGAAGTTGCCTGCTGTATCCTAACAGAATTTCTTATATTGAACTGAAGGAGGTGAAGAAATTGCCGCTGATGAATCTGAGCCAGTATACGAGCGGACTTTATACTGTAACTTACAACCAGAGAAAGAAGCCTTTCGGATCGCTGGCGATGAGAACATTGGGCGACTTGTTTCCGGATACTGCTCTCGGTGCAAAGAACGGACTTGAGCTTACTTATGATTCTATATTGAAAGGTAAGGTGGGAATTACTCACAGACAGAAGGTAAGAAACAGATATCTGAATATCGTGGATAAGGCTCCGGAGGATGGATACGACCTTATTACGACTATTGATGTGGATATGCAGGATATTGCTGAGAAGGCTCTGGTTGACCAGCTGACTAACTTAGAGGCGGAGGCCGGAGTGGCAATAGTAATGGAAGTGAAAACCGGTGAGGTGAAGGCTAATGTCAATATGACAAGAGGTAATGACGGACATTATTATGAGATGAGGAATCTTGCAGTCAGCAATCTTATGGAACCGGGGTCGACTTTTAAAACTGCTTCTATTATGGTGGCCATGGAGGATAAGTATATTACATCCGACTATGAGGTGGATACCAAAAGCGGTATCGTGAATATGCATGGCAGCAATATGAAGGACTGGAACTGGTATAAGGGTGGATACGGAGTTATTGATGTGACAAAGATTCTGGAGGTTTCGTCCAACATAGGTGTGTCGAGCATAATTGACAAGTTTTATGGAGATGACCCGCAAAGGTTTATCGACGGTTTGAGAAGAATGAACATAGATACTCCGCTGAACTTGGGTTTTGTAGGTGAAGCAAGTCCTAAAATATTAGGACCAAAGGAGAGGTATTTTGCAAAGACTACTCTTCCGTGGATGAGTATTGGTTATGAGACTCAGATCCCTCCTATCTATATACTGAATTTTTATAATGCCATTGCAAACAACGGTACTATGGTCAAGCCTAAGTTTGCCAAGGCTATTATAAAGGATGGTGAGCTGGTTGAGGAATTCCCTACCGAAATTGTGAATGAGAAGATATGTTCGCAAGAAACACTCGACCAGATTCATAAGATTCTGCAGAGTGTGGTTGCCAACGGACTTGCCAAGCCGGCCGGCAGCAAGCAGTTCAGTGTTTCGGGTAAGACTGGTACGGCACAGATTTCTCAGGGTAAATCGGGTTACAAGAGTGGCGGTGCAAAGCATCTTGTAAGTTTCTGCGGATATTTCCCTTCCGAAAATCCTATGTATAGCTGTTATGTGGCCATACAGGCTCCGAAGGCTGCTCCTTCGGGTGGTATTCAGGCTGGTAGTGTATTCAGCAAGATAGCTGAAAGGGTTTATGCGAAGCATCTGTTCCTTGATCTGGCACAGGCTAAGGATTCAACTTCTGTAATGATTCCTGATGTGAAGAACGGGGATATGAATGAGATTGCGTTTGTGCTTAATGAGCTGGATATTAAGAACAACTCGGGAAGTATGAAAAATATAGAGATGGATGATTCTCTGAGATGGGGTAAGGTTCATACAACTGATTCGTACGCCGAACTGAGTGAAATGAAGGTGAACAGAAGGCAGGTGCCCAACGTAAAAGGTATGGGTGCAAGGGATGCTGTTTATCTGCTTGAAGAAAAGGGCCTGAGGGTGAGACTGAGCGGTATGGGAAAAGTGGTATCGCAAAGTATCAGTCCGGGGGCTACTATACAGAAAGGACAGACTATCTCGCTGACTCTGAGATAGACGGGTGTAAGTAAATGTGATTAGGATTTATAATATAAAAACAGAATATTTTATTTAACTGAAAAGATATGTTGCTTAAGGAAATTATTAAGGCTGCCGGTAAATTTGAAATTTATGGTAATGCTGATATAGATATCAACGGTATTCAGATTGACTCCAGAAAAATAAAGAAAGGAGATATGTTTGTGGCTGTAAAAGGTACGCAGACTGATGGCCATGATTATATTGACAAGGCTGTGGAAATGGGTGCCGTAAGTGTGGTTTGTGAAAAACTGCCTGAAACAAGGAAGGATGAGGTTACTTATTTGTGTACTGCCGATACCGAAGATGCTGTGGGCAGACTGGCTACTGCATTTTATGGTAATCCGACAGAAAAACTCGACCTTGTGGGTGTGACCGGAACCAACGGAAAGACTACTATCGCTACATTATTATATAATATGTTCCGTGCTTTCGGATATAAGGTGGGGCTTATTTCTACCGTGTGCAATTATATTGACGGTGAGGCTATCCCTACCGACCATACTACTCCCGACCCTATTACTCTGAATGAGTTGTTGGGTAGAATGGCCGACGAAGGTTGTAAGTATGCATTTATGGAAGTCAGCTCGCATTCTGTTGCACAGAAACGTATCGGTGGTCTGACTTTTGCAGGGGGTATCTTTACCAACCTTACACGAGATCATCTGGATTATCATAAGACTGTGGAGAATTATCTGAAAGCTAAGAAGGCTTTCTTCGACGGACTGCCTAAATCGGCTTTTGCCCTGACTAATCTGGACGACAGAAATGGTATGGTAATGGTTCAGAACACAAAGGCTAAAGTGGTTACTTATTCTCAGAGGACACTGGCCGACTTTAAGGGAAAGGTTCTTGAAGACGGATTCGAGGGTATGCTGATGGATATCAACAACAGGGAAGTGAACGTGCAGTTTATAGGTAAGTTCAATGCTTCAAACCTGCTTGCTGTTTATGGCGCGGCATGTATGTTGGGCAAACAGCCTGAGGATGTACTCGTGCAACTTAGCTTGCTGAGACCGGTGGCCGGACGTTTCGACGCTATCAGATCGGCCGAGGGATATACTGCTATAGTGGACTATGCTCATACTCCTGACGCTCTGGTTAATGTTCTGAATGCAATACATGATGTGCTCAACGGCAAGGGTAAGGTTATTACCGTAGTGGGAGCCGGAGGCAACAGAGATAAGGGAAAACGACCGCTTATGGCTCAGGAATCTGTGAAACAGAGCGATAAGGTTATAATTACTTCTGATAATCCGAGATTTGAAGAGCCTCAGGATATTATAAATGATATGCTTGCGGGACTTACCAAGGAAGATATGAAGAAGGTTGTGTCTATAGTAGACCGACGTGAGGCTATACGGACTGCATGTATGATGGCAGAACCGGGAGATGTGATTCTGATAGCAGGTAAGGGACATGAGAATTATCAGGATGTGAAAGGTGTAAAACATCATTTTGATGATAAGGAAGTGGTAAGAGAAGCAATGATGAAATAAACAACTGAAGAGAGAAAGAATATGTTATATTATCTGTTCAATTATTTGGAGCAACTGAATTTTCCGGGTGCAAGAATGTTCGGATATGTGTCGTTCAGGGCACTTATGGCAGTGATACTTGCTTTGCTTATATCGACTATATTCGGTGAATACTTTATTGAGAAGCTGAAGAAGAAACAGATTACAGAGGTGCAGAGGGATGCTTCGATAGACCCGTTTAATGTCAACAAGACGGGGGTGCCTACCATGGGTGGGGTGATTATTATTATATCGATACTTATTCCTTGTCTGCTACTGGGTAAACTGCATAATATATATATGCTGCTTATGCTTATCACTACTGTGTGGCTCGGTACTTTGGGCTTTCTGGATGATTATATCAAGGTCTTCAAGAAAGATAAGGAAGGTCTTCACGGCAAGTTTAAGATTATAGGTCAGGTGGGACTCGGCTTTATTGTGGGACTGACATTATATCTCAGTCCGGATGTGGTGATAAGGGAGAATCTGGAGGTGCAGAGAAACGGTGAGGTGATTGAGGTGGTTCATAAATCGCAGGATGAGAAATCTACTAAGACTACAATTCCGTTTTTCAAGAACAATAACCTTGATTATGCTGATTTTGTAGGGTTCATGGGCGAACATGCCCAAACTGCAGGATGGATTGTATTTGTGATAGTTACAATCTTTGTGGTTACTGCCGTTTCTAACGGTGCCAACCTAAATGACGGTATGGATGGTATGGCTGCGGGTAATTCGGCTATTATAGGTGTTACACTGGGAATTCTGGCATATGTATCGAGCCATATTGAGTATGCATCGTATCTGAATATTATGTATATTCCTGGTAGTGAGGAGCTGGTTATATTTATCTGTGCGTTTATAGGTGCACTGATAGGTTTTCTGTGGTATAACGCATTTCCGGCTCAGGTGTTTATGGGTGATACAGGAAGTCTTACTATCGGTGGTATAATTGCTGTATTTGCAATTATTATTCATAAGGAGCTGCTGATACCTATATTATGCGGTGTGTTCCTGGTTGAGAATCTTTCTGTAATATTGCAGGTGAAGTATTTCCAGAGAGGTAAGAAGAAGGGAGTCAAGCAAAGGATATTCAAGCGTACTCCTATTCATGACCACTTCCGTACCACACTTGCGCAACTCGATCCGAACTGTTCGTATATAATTACAGGTCCTAAAAATGTATTCCACGAATCGAAGATTACGGTCAGATTCTGGATTATTACTATATTACTGGCCGCTCTTACTATCATTACTCTGAAGATAAGGTAATGAGGGTGTATGCAATATATGGATGAGAGTATTTAAAAGAATAATAAAGATAGTAAAATCTGAAAGTTAATATCATATATAAGAATATTTAAATATATAATCAATCATGGCAAAAAGAATCGTCATATTAGGAGCCGGAGAAAGTGGTGCGGGAGCAGCTATTCTGGCCAAGAAACAGGGATTTGATGTCTTTGTTTCGGATATGTCGCTTATTAAAGACAAGTACAAATTCATGCTCGATGAGAAGGGTATTGAATGGGAAGAGGGTAAGCATACTGAAGAGCTTATTCTTAATGCAGACGAGGTGATAAAGAGTCCGGGTATTCCGAATAATGCACCTATGATTTTGAAACTTAAGGAGAAGGGCACGCCTATTATCTCCGAAATTGAGTTTGCCGGAAGGTATACAAATGCCAAAATGGTTTGTATTACTGGTAGTAACGGCAAGACAACCACTACTTCGCTTATTTATCATATTTTCAAGAAAGCGGGACTTAATGTGGGATTGGCCGGAAATATAGGACAGAGTCTGGCTCTGCAGGTGGCCGAATGTAATTATGATTATTATGTAATAGAATTGAGTAGCTTCCAGCTCGACAATATGTACGATTTTCATGCCAATATTGCCGTTCTTATGAATATTACTCCCGACCATCTCGACAGGTATGAGTATAAGATGCAGAACTATGTGGATGCCAAATTCAGAATTATACAGAACCAGACTGAAAATGATGCGTTTATCTTCTGGAATGATGACCCTGTGATTCAAAGGGAACTGCATAAGTATGGTATTCACGGACAGTATTATCCTTTTGCCGAGAAGAAGGAAAAGGGTACTGTGGCTTATGTGGAGGAGAAGAAGGTATGCTTTACTGAACCTATTGCCTTTAATATGGAGCAGGAAGAACTGGCGCTTACCGGAAAGCATAACTTGTTTAACTCAATGGCTGCCGGACTGTCGGCTAATATTGCCGGTATTAAGAAGGAGTATATAAGAGAGGCTCTGAGCGACTTTAAGGGTGTGGAACACAGGCTTGAGAAGGTGGCAAGAGTTAAGGGTGTGGAATATATCAACGACTCTAAAGCTACTAACGTAAACTCGTGCTGGTATGCCTTGCAGAGTATGACAACAAAGACTGTACTTATTTTAGGAGGCAAGGATAAGGGTAATGACTATAATGAAATAGCCGACCTCGTGAAGGAAAAGTGTTCGGGACTTATTTTCCTGGGACTTCACAACGAAAAGCTTCATGATTTCTTCGATGGTTTCGGACTTCCGGTAGCCGATGTGCAAAGTATGAAGGATGCAGTGGATGCTGCATATAATATGGCCAAGGATGGAGAAACTGTATTGCTGAGTCCTTGCTGTGCAAGCTTCGACTTGTTTAAGAGTTATGAGGACAGAGGTGAGCAGTTTAAGGAATGCGTGAGAAATCTATAATGCATTAATGTATAAACTATTTTAACTATATTAAAACAACTGCAATACGACGATGGAATTGATAAAGAAACTTTTTCAGGGCGACAGAATTATATGGATAATTTTCATGCTTTTCTGTCTGATATCCTTAATTGAGGTGTTCAGTGCGTCGAGTACGCTTACTTATAAATCGGGAGATCACTGGAGGCCTATTACATCGCACTTCATTCTTCTGCTTACAGGTACCGTCGTCGTATTTGTAGTACATATTATACCGTGCAGACTGTTTGGCAAGGCTATTGTACTGCTGCCAGTATCGTGGGCTCTGCTGATTGCTGTATTTATTATTGGTGCTCTTACCAATGGGGCAAGGAGATGGATTGACTTAGGATTCTTCCAGTTCCAGCCATCGGAACTCGCCAAAATGGCTGTGATTATTTCGGTGGCGTATATACTGTCGAGATTCCAGACTGAGGACGGGGCTGATAAAAAGGCTTTTAAATATATACTGATGGTAACGGGTGGTACGGTGGTTCTGATAATCACAGAGAACCTCTCGACTGCTGTACTGCTTGCCACTACGGTTTATATCATGATGTTTATAGGAAGGGTGCCGCTTAAACAGATGCTTAAACTGGGTGGTGCCGGGGTGTTGGCTATAATACTGGCTGTTTCGTCGGTGAAATATATTCCGGATACTGCCTGGGATGCTGTGGGACTGCATCGTGCCACTACATGGAAGAATCGTCTGAATAACCATATCGACCAGTCGCAGGTGCCTGCCGCTAAATTTGATATCGACAATGATGCACAGGTGGCTCATGCAAATATTGCTATAGCTACAAGTAATGTTCTGGGTAAAGGACCTGGCAACAGTGTTCAGAGAGATTTTCTCTCGCAGGCTTTCTCGGACTTTATATATGCTATTATAATAGAAGAACTCGGACTTGTGGGAGGTGCTTTCGTGGCTTTGCTGTATATTGTTCTGCTGATGAGAATAGGTAAGATTGCACGAGGGTGCGACAAATCGTATTATGCCTTCCTGATTATGGGAATAGGTGTGTTGCTGTCGGTTCAAGCTATGTTTAATATGCTTGTGGCAGTGGGTATTATGCCTGTAACAGGACAGCCGCTTCCTCTTATAAGTAAAGGTGGTACGTCTATTATTGTAAATTCTGCCTATATAGGTATGATTCTGAGTGTGAGCAGACATGTGTTTATGACTCAGCAACAAGAAGAGGAAAATGGGGCTTTAAAACAACAGCAGATAAAGGATGCTGCGGTTACAATACTTCAGAATGCAGCTGTACAACTTGCTCAGAAAGACCTTGGCACATATAACAATAGTTCTGATGTCAATAAAGAAAATGTTTCGAATGGCAATGGTGTCATACATGATGAAAGTGAGGATGATTTGAATGATAACAAAATGAATGAAGGAAAAACAAGCGACAATGATAATGGCTTGAAATAACAAGTTAAAATATTGCAGATGACTCATAAAATGGACATTATGCAAAAAAATCGTTTAATTTGTGATTAAAATACTTTTATTTCAAGTTTATTGATAACTTTGCGAAAAATAGTAACTTGGATTATTATTGCTTGGTTTGTATCATAGCTTTTATCGGAGTTGCATATAAAATTTTAAGAAAATGAAAGATAATCTACGTATTATAATAAGCGGAGGTGGAACCGGGGGACATATTTTCCCCGCTGTTTCTATTGCTAATGCTATAATGGAGCTGAGACCTGATACAGAAATCTTATTTGTAGGTGCTGAGGGACGAATGGAAATGCAAAGGGTTCCTGCTGCAGGATATAAGATTATTGGACTGCCGGTGGCCGGATTCGACAGGAAGAATCTGCTGAAAAACGTCGGAGTATTGGTGAAACTTTTGAGAAGTCAGATGAAGGCGCGTAAGATTATCGGCGATTTTAAGCCTCATGCTGCTGTGGGAGTTGGAGGGTATGCAAGCGGTCCGACTCTTAAAATGGCGGGGGTTATGGGTATACCGACTCTTATACAGGAACAGAACTCGTATGCCGGGGTTACAAACAAATTGCTGGCTAAGAAAGCTAAAAAGATTTGTGTGGCCTACGACGGTATGGAGAGATTCTTTGATAAGGATAAGATTATTCTTACTGGTAATCCGGTAAGACAGGGATTGCTGAACAATAGTATGGATAAGGCGGAGGCCGTAAGGTCTTTCGGACTTGATCCTGAAAAAAAGACTGTACTGATAGTAGGCGGAAGTCTTGGTGCAAGGACTCTCAACAATTGTGTCATGAGGGGTATGGACAGGATAAAAAGCTCGGGGGTACAGTTTATATGGCAAACAGGAAAGTATTATGCAGAAGAGGCGAAGAGGTGTTATGAAATGGCCGGAAAGCCTGAAATGATTCATACTACCGACTTTATTTCGGATATGAATGCTGCGTATAGTGCTGCCGATTTGATTATCAGCCGTGCAGGTGCCGGTTCAATATCGGAATTTTGCCTGCTTGGAAAGCCTGTAATTCTTGTTCCTTCGCCAAATGTAGCTGAAGATCATCAGACTAAAAATGCTATGGCTCTGGTGAACAAAAATGCTGCTTTGTACATTAAGGATAGTGAGGCGGAAGAAAAACTGTTAGTAGAAGCTATCGGACTTGTGAATGATAACGGCAAGCTGAAGGAACTGAGTGAGAATATTTCTAAACTGGCTTTCAGGGATTCTGCTAATGTTATAGCAAAAGAAGTCCTGAAGTTGGCGGATGATTACAGAAAAGAACATAAATGCTGATTGTACTGGGAAATGGCTTTTACGGTTGGGATAAGACCTGATGAGACCTGAATGGTATGGCTTGAAACGGTATGACAGTATGAGATTATATATAGAACTTTAATGATTATGGATATTAATACTATAAACTCTGTGTATTTCATTGGGGCCGGCGGCATTGGTATGAGTGCGCTGGTGAGGTACTTCTTGTCGAAAGGAAAGAAGGTGGGAGGTTATGACCGTACTCCAAGTGGACTTACTCAGAGACTTATCGAGGAAGGGGCTGATATTCACTTTGAAGAGAATGTCGACCTTATACCTGAGGAATGTAAAATTAAGGAAAGTACTTTAGTTATATATACTCCTGCGGTGCCTCAGACTCATAAGGAGATGGTGTACTTTAAGGAAAATGGTTTTGAGATTCAGAAAAGGGCTCAGGTCCTTGGCTTGCTGACCAAAACTGAAAAGGGACTTTGCGTGGCTGGTACTCACGGAAAGACTACAACTTCTACTCTGACTGCGCATCTGATGCATCAGTCGCATGTGGGTTGTAATGCTTTCTTAGGTGGTATCTCGAAGAACTATAAGACTAATCTTCTTCTTTCCGACAAGAGTGAGTTTGTTGTGATAGAAGCTGATGAGTTTGACCGTTCTTTTCATTGGCTGACACCTTATGCAACTGTTATTACAGCTACAGACTCTGATCATCTTGATATTTATGGTACAAGGGAGGCGTATCTGGAAAGTTTCGGGAAATATACTTCTCTGGTCAGAAAGGATGGATATCTTATCGTGAAGAAAGGTATCGAACTGAATATCGAGGTTCAGGATGGTGTGAAGGTTTATTCGTATGGTATTCACGAAGGAGATTTCCATGCCGAAAATATTAAAATTGAAGGCGGTGAGATTTATTTCGACTTTATTTCTCCGCTTGGTAATATAGAGGGAGTTCAATTGGGGGTTCCTGTGTATGTGAATATTGAAAATGGAGTGGCTGCAATGGCTTTGGCTCAGATTGGGGGTGCATATAATGATGAAATCAAGTGTGCAATGAAAAGCTTCAGAGGAGTAGACCGCAGATTTGACTTTAAGATTAAAGAGAATGATATGGTTCTGCTTAGCGACTATGCTCATCATCCTGCTGAAATCAGACAAAGCATTCAGTCTGTTAAGACTCTTTATCCCGACAAGAAAATAACTGTGGTGTTCCAGCCTCATCTGTTTACAAGGACAAGGGATTTCTATAAGGACTTTGCAGACAGTTTGTCGATTGCCGATGAGGTTATTCTGCTTGATATATATCCTGCAAGGGAATTACCTATAGAAGGTGTTACAAGCAAACTTATTTACGATAATCTTAAAGATGGAGTGAATAAGTGTATGTGCAGAAAAGAAGAGTTGTTGCAACTAATCGAGCATAAGCATTTCAGCAAAGACGAAAGTCAGAAAATTCAGGTACTCATTACTCTTGGGGCCGGAGATGTAGACAACTATGTTCCACAAATTGAAAAAATATTAAGAATAAAATGATAAAACGGATTCTTATACTCGTATCACTGATAGCCATATCAGTTTATCTGGTGCTGGCCATTACTTTGTTTAACAGCAAACCTAAAAATCAGGTGTGCGAGGGTATGGAATTGGTTATCAAGGATGATGTGGACTATGGTTTCATTTCCATCAAGGATGTGGAGAGTATTCTTAAAAGCAAGAAACTTATTCCGGTAGGACAAACTAATGCCGAAATTAATGTTAGTGCTTTGGAAGAGATTCTTGATAAGCACCCGTTTGTGAAGGATGCAGAATGTTATCTCACTGCAGGAGGAAAAGTTAAAATTGATATTTACCAAAGAATTCCTCTGCTAAGGGTGATTAGTGGCAACGGAGATAATTATTACCTCGACAGTGAAGGGGAAATAATTAAACCGGGAAGCAAAGCTGTACATGTTCCGATAGCTACGGGATATATCGACAGAAAATTTGCTCAGGAAAAACTGTTTGAACTGGCGGTCTTTCTAGATTCAGATGAGTTCTGGAAAGCGCAGATTGAACAGGTTAATGTTACTCCTAAACAGGAGATAGAACTGGTTCCCAGAGTTGGAGATCATGTTCTGTTTTTAGGGAAACCGGAACTGTATAAGGAGAAATTCAATAAACTAAAGGCATTCTACACCGAGGGACTGAACAAGGTGGGATGGAATAAATATGATAGAATTAGCATAGAGTTTAGCAACCAGATAATTTGTACAAAAAAGGAGAAATGATATATGGCAGCAACTGATTTTATTGTGGCAATCGAACTGGGATCTACCGAGATTACAGGTATTGCAGGAAAGAAAAACGCTGACGGTAGCGTTAATATATTGGCTTATGCAGCAGAAAAATCATCCGACTGTATAAAGAAGGGGGTGATTTATAATATAGATAAAACTACTCAACGTATTACTTCTATTATTAAGGAGCTTGAAGATAAACTGCAAGCTGCCATAAAAAAGGTGTATGTGGGAATTGGAGGTCTTTCTGTAAGAAGTATCAGAAATACTGAGTCTAAGCAGTTGGCTGAGGATACTAAGATATCGCAGGCTATTATTGACAGCATGCTGCAGAATAATAGTGAACTGCCTTTGCTGGACTATGAGATTCTTGCTGTTGAACCTCAAGAATATAAGGTTGGAAATAATCTGCTTACAGAACCTGTGGGAATACCGGCCGATAATATTGAAGGGAACTTCTTGAATATCATCGGACGTAACTCTCTTAAAACTAATATAAAACAATGCTTCTCTCATAACGGATATGAGATAGCTGATTTTATCATGGCTCCTATGGCTACTGCCAATACTGTTCTTACTACAAATGAAAAGCGCTCTGGATGTGCTCTTGTGGATATTGGTGCTGATACAACTACTGTTTCTGTATATAAAAATAATATTCTGAGACATCTGTCTGTTATTCCTTTGGGAGGTAGTAATATTACTAAAGATATTTGCAGCAAGCAAATTGAGGAGGAGGATGCTGAACAGCTGAAAAAGAGATTTGCTTCGGCTTATACAGAACATAAGGATGATGAGGAAAAGGTTGTGAAGGATTATACTATCGAGGGTAGATGTTCTATACCTTCACACCAACTTGAGGATATTGTAGAGGCAAGAGTTAATGAAATTCTTGCTAATGTTTATAATCAGCTTAAACTATCCAACTATAGTGACAGTTTGCTTGCTGGTATTGTGGTAACTGGTGGTGCTTCGAATATGCCTAATATTGATAAGGCTATAACTCATGCTACCAAAATAGAAAAAGTGAGAATTGCTAAAGCTGGTGAGGTGGCAACTGGTGGTAATGTGGACTTGCCTAAAAATGGTACATTCAATACTTTGATCGGTATTCTGATGGCCGGTAAAGAGAATTGCTGCAGAATAGACCCGAGAAAGGGACATCAGTTGGACTTTATTGATGAGACAGATAATGGACAGAAAGCAATAAACGACCAGAATAAAGTTCAAAATTCAGTTTTGGCTGCCGAACTGGCAAGAGAAAAGGAAGAAGCTGAACAGAAAGCTTTGGCTGAAGCGAGAAAAAAGGAATGTGATGAACTGGTAAGAACAGCATCGCAACTTATTATTGACAGAAGTTATACTGCTGCACTCGAAACACTGAAAGCAGCTAAATTGCTTGATGTTGAAACTAAAAGACAGGAAATAGCTTCACTGGAAAATGAAGCTACACGACTACTTGACGAAGCTGAAAGAGTGAGAAGAATTAAAGAAGCTCAACTAAAGGCTGAAAAGGAAAAGGAAATGAAAAGAAGGGAGCAATGCAAAAAGATTCTTGACGAAATAGAGGAAAAACTGGAGGATAAGAAACTGAAAGAAGCTGCTGTATTGCTTGAAGAGGCTAAAGATTTTAACTTTACAGAGAATAAGGCGAAAATCGATGAGTTAGAAGAAAGAATCAAAGCTATGAAGAAGCAAAAGCTTAGTATCTTCGACAAGATAAGAATTAAGCTGACAAATGCTTCGGAAGAAATCTTTGATGGTGGAATAAAATAAGTTAGTGTTGAACATATAAAAGTATTTGATTATGTCGGACGAAACAACAATGCCTTTCGATTTTCCGAAAGACGTACAACATATTATTAAAGTCATCGGTGTAGGTGGCGGTGGCGGTAACGCCGTTAATCACATGTACAGAGAAGGTATTCATGATGTTAACTTCGTGGTCTGCAATACAGATAACCAGGCGCTCGATGAATCGCCTATACCTATCAAACTACAATTGGGTAGCGAAGGACTTGGTGCCGGTAACCGCCCTGAAAAAGCAAGAGCAGCAGCCGAAGAAAGTATTGACAAAGTAAAAGAAATGCTTAACGATGGTTGTAAAATGGCTTTCATCACTGCCGGAATGGGTGGTGGTACAGGAACTGGTGCAGCTCCAATCATAGCCAAGACAGCCAAGGAAATGGAAATTCTTACCGTGGGTATCGTTACCATTCCTTTCTTGTTTGAAGGTAACAAGAAAATAGACCAAGCACTCGATGGTGTTGAGGAAATGAGTAAACATGTGGATGCGCTTCTGGTTATTAATAACGAACGCTTGCGTGATGTTTATTCTGATATCAGTGTGATGAATGCATTTGGTAAGGCTGATGATACTTTGTCTGTTGCAGCAAAGAGTATCGCTGAGATTATCACTCTTAGAGGTACCATCAACCTTGACTTCAATGATGTGAAGACCGTCCTTAAGAATGGTGGTGTGGCTATAATGAGTACCGGATATGGAGAAGGCGAAGGTCGTGTAACACAGGCCATTGGCGATGCACTTAATTCTCCTCTTCTGAATAATAATGATATCTTTAACTCTAAAAAGGTATTATTTGTAATAACTTATAGTCCTAACAGCGAACTGATGATGAATGAAATGGATGAAATCCACGAATTTATGAGTAAGTTCGGCAAGGATGTGGAAACCAAATGGGGTCTTTATATCGATGAATCTCTTGAATCGAAAGTGAAGTTTACTATTCTGGCAACCGGATTCGGTATTTCTGACGTACCTGGTATGGAAAGTGTGATTATGAAACATACCAAAGAGGAAGAAGAAAGATTGGCTGCTCTTGAAGAACTTGAACAGAAGAAAGATGACAGAAGAAGTGATTATTATGGTGCAAGTATTGTAAAGAGTAATAACCGTAAAAGACGTCATCACCTGTATATCTTTACTCAAGAAGATCTCGACAATGATGATATTATAAGTATGGTTGAAACAACTCCAACTTATAAGAGAACAAGAAGCGAACTTGAGGCTATACAGTCTAAGGCTGTTGCCGAGGATACTATTTCAAGGAAACCGGAAATTAATGAGTCTGGAAGTATGACTATTACTTTCTAACCATTATTTTTTAACCGGGCCATTGAAAACTATGCAACACTCAAGGCTGGCTATATTGATATTGTTATAAACTTATTTCATTCGAAATCTATATATACAAACATTTAATTTCATGCGTTATGGACTTATTTGAACAAATCAGCAATGATATCAAAGAGGCTATGAAAGCCAAAGATAAAGTAAAACTTGAAACTTTACGTAATGTAAAGAAATGCTTCCTGGAAGCGAAGACTGCTCCTGGAGCAAATGATACTCTGACTGACGATGCAGCACTTAAAATTATGCAGAAGCTTGTAAAACAGGGTAAAGATTCTGCAGCTGTGTATGAAGGACAGGGACGTAACGATTTGGCTGAAGCAGAATTGTCTCAGGTTCATGTTATAGAAGCCTATCTTCCAAAACAACTTTCTGCAGAAGAACTAGAAGCAAAACTTAAAGAAATTATTGCCCGTGTAGGTGCAACAAGCGGAAAAGATATGGGTAAAGTCATGGGAGTAGCTTCAAAGGAACTTGCCGGATTGGCTGAAGGTAGAGCTATATCTGCTAAAGTTAAAGAACTCCTTGGTTAAATAGCTTGATACTTGGTTTGGATTTAATGGGATAATAAATAATGAACTGTATTATAAATATAGCGAAAAACAGAATTTATGGCATAAACCAGTATAATTATGACCTTGCAATGTCGCAATTATATTTTGGCTATTTATATCCCAATATTATCTCTAAATTTGTCATCTGTAAATAAAGGGTAAAGGCATGTACACAATTTCTTGTTCATAAAGAATAAAAATGTGTATATGCCTTTTTTTGATAGAATAATTACTGTTGATTTCTATTTATACTTAGAGTATTAGTTATAAGTAACAAGTATTCTATATAAATAGACACCGGTATAAAGAAATAGCGAAAAACGCATTTTCAAAATCTGACTAATATTATAAAACTAAAAATAAGAATATTATGGACAACAACTTCTTTTTGGAGGCAAGAAATGTAGTTAAACGTTATGCCAACCATACTGCACTAAAAGGCGTAAGCATAGAAGTACCTGAAGGAAAAGTATTCGGACTTCTGGGCCCTAATGGTGCTGGAAAAACTACTCTTATAAGAATTATCAACAGAATAACAGCACCCGACTCCGGTGAAGTTTTTTTTAATGGTCACCAGTCATGTGCCAACGATATATACAACATTGGCTATTTACCAGAAGAAAGAGGACTTTACAAAAAGATGAAAGTAGGTGAACAAGCCATATATCTTGCACAACTTAAAGGCTTAAGTAAAAAAGAGGCAACAGAGAGACTCAAAGTATGGTTCAATAAGTTTGAGATTACGCCATGGTGGGACAAAAAACTGGAAGAACTGTCAAAAGGTATGCAGCAGAAGGTTCAGTTTATAATTACCGTTTTGCACAAGCCACAGCTATTGATTTTCGACGAACCTTTCTCTGGATTCGACCCCGTAAATGCAGAACTCTTAAAGAGAGAGATTCTGGAACTGAAGAAACAGGGACATACCATTATTTTCTCCACTCACAATATGGCTTCTGTTGAAGAAATATGCGATAATATAGCTCTTATAAATCATTCGGAAGTTGTTCTGAAGGGAAATGTCAATGAAGTAAGATCAAGATTTAAAACCAATACCTACAAACTGGAGATTCCCCACCATGAACTTCTGACTGAATCTGATTCTTTCAACATTATCTCAAAAGAAGAAAAGGGTGAGAACCTTCTCTATACATTGAAGAAGAAAGAAGATATTAACAATTCCCAGCTTTTATCAGAAATAGCGTCAAAAAACGAAATTATTTCATTTTCCGAATGTCTTCCATCAATGAATGAGATTTTCATCCGCACAGTAGAAGGTGAAAAAAGCAATAGTAATAAAGTTAATGAAGAATCAAAATAACCATTTGCAACTATGAACAAGACTTTGATAATTATTCAACGCGAGTTTATGAACCGCGTAAGCAAGAAATCATTTATCATTCTTACTATTCTAATGCCGTTTATATTTGCTGCTCTTATTTTTGTACCTCTCATGCTTTCAATGGTAAAGAGCAGTGAACAGAAAGATATAGCCGTAATAGACCACACAGGAAAATATATCGCATTATTCAAAGATGATGAATCCTACAGATTTGTACCTCAAGTTGAAATGTTGGAAGAATATAAATCGGATACAACAGCATTTAGTGCTGTAATAGAGATTAAAGACGATTTATTGACAAACCCAGACGCAGCAGCCATTTATTCAAGAAAAGAAATTCCTCAAGGACTGTCCAGAATAGTAAACAATGCACTAAACGAACAAATACGCCATGATAAGCTCCTTAGCTACAACATTCCACAATTGAGTGAGATAATGGCAGACTTTGATAAAAACTACTCTATAAAAACAATTAAATGGAGTGAAGACGGAACAGAAAGTGAATCAAACGCAGGAATTGCTGTTGCAGCCGGTATGATTCTAACTCTTCTGATATATATGTTCGTAATGTCGTATGGTGGTATGGTTATGCAAAGTGTAATGGAAGAAAAAGCCAACAGAATTGTAGAACTTATGATTTCTTCTGTACGACCATTCCAGCTGATGATTGGAAAAATAATCGGAATCGGACTGGTAGGTATTGCCCAACTCGCTATATGGGGGGTAATGCTTATGGCAATACTAACAGCAGCCGGAATGATTTTCGGTGTATCTGCTACAAATAATCCTGACATGATGATGGCAGCAACAGCCAATTCAACAATGAATACCCCTGATGAAACAACAGCAATACTTACCTCCATACAAAATCTCAATATCCCTGGATTGATTGGCATATTCGTTCTGAACTTCATTGGTGGTTACCTTATTTATGCTTCTATCTTTGCAGCTATAGGTGCATCCATCAATGAAACAGAAGACTCACAGCAGTTTATGATGCCGATTGTTATGATTCTGATATTCGGATTATATGCAGGAATATATGGTGCCGAAAATCCCGACGGACCACTTGCGTTCTGGTGCTCTATGATTCCTTTTACTTCGCCTATCGTTTCAATGATCAGAGTAGCCCTTGATGCTCCTGCATGGCAAACAATTGTTTCATTGTGTATTCTTTATGTTTCTGCCTTCGTTCTGATCTGGGTAGCAGGTAAAATATACAGAGTGGGTATACTTATGTATGGTAAAAAACCGTCAATAAAGGAAATGATAAAATGGATAAGTTATAAATAATACTTTAGAGATTTATATTCTATAACTCTAAAGCTTATAATCAATTCATAACAGGTTATAGACAGGTAATAATTTAAATTTTGAATCCAGCAGAATACCTGTCTTATTAAAGATAAAGAACTCTATCATCCTATAAAACCGGGAATGGTAGAGTTCTTTTGTTTTATATAAAAATACGACCGATACATAATACAATATAACTTAAGCCTAACTATATAACTCCTGCAAGACACGCAACGATTTAAGTTCATTAAATTCAGGCAGATGAAGCTTATAATATTGAATTATTATGTCAAGACATCTGTTACGCTCAATACGGCTCATTTCAAAAAGATACATGGTTTCAAACTTCATCCTCATAAGGTTTACTATTTTTGAGGCCTCATCAGGACTAACAAACATTCCATGCAAAGGCTGTGTAGCTACAAAACAAGCATTTATCAAATCGAAATAACTGTTATCTGAATAATCATCTACATTTGGATAAAGGCCAAGGAAACGAGACAAACGCATTAGAAACACAAGATGAAAATTGGCAAAACCTTTACTACAAGCATCAAGCCAAAGCAAGGAATTTACTACATACGCATATAGAGGTTCATTTCTTTCCTCCTCCTTTAAAGCCTGAACAAGAAACTCTGACAAGAATAAAAGTATTCCAGACTTGAACGGATCGAACTGCAAAGACGAGTATTGATGCCATAGTCGTACTTCCTTGATAGAATGAATACTTGAACGGGGGCGTACATCTGCTTCAAGCTCTATAAGTGAAAATGGCTGAAACAATATTGGGCTTACCGAAGATTTCCTTGAGCGAGATATCGGAACCATAAATGACATTCTCCCATTTTCTTCGGTAAATACATTAGCTATACTTCTGGTGTCACTATATTTGACAACATTTAAAACTATACCTGTAAACTTCTGCAACATAACAGTGCAAAAATAACCAAAAATAAAAAAACAGTGAAGCAATAATACTATTTTAAGTACACTGCCTCACTGAAATATCAAATTTAAATACAGTAAAATAAAATATAAAGTAAAGTATAATAAAATGCAGCGATGGCTTACAAGTTATCTAATTACATTATATACCATTAAATTGTACGTTAGTATTATACATTAGTATTATATATTCAATTATCAAATACATATAATGAACGTATAACAAACATATCATTCAATATTTATACCCAACGCCTTTGCCACTCCACGTCCATAATTCTCATCAGCCTTCAAGCAATGATTTATATGTCTGAGTTTTATTTCTTCCGGAATATCTCCCATTGCACGGGCAGTATTCTCAAACAGAGCCTGTTGCTGCTCAGGCGACATTAGTCGGAACAAATCACCCGCCTGAGAAAAATAATCAGAATCATCTTCTCTATAGTCCCACTGATAAGCAGCACCATCAAGTTCCAAAGGAGGTTCTTTATATTCAGTCTGGTTCATCCATTCACCATAGCTGTTTGGTTCATATCCGATAGTCGAACCATAATTACCATCCACCCTCATTTGTCCGTCACGGTGGTACATATTCAGGAACGGACAACGGCTACGGTTTACCGGTATCTGATGATGATTTACCCCCAAACGGTACCTCTGAGTATCTCCGTATGAGAACAATCTGCCCTGAAGCATTCTGTCGGGCGAGAAACTGATACCAGGTACTACATTTGCAGGATTGAAAGCTGCCTGCTCAACATCTGCAAAATAATTTTCAGGATTTCTGTTAAGTTCCAGAATACCAACCTCAACAAGAGGATATTGTTTCTGCGACCAAACCTTAGTAAGATCGAAAGGATTAAAAGGACAATTTTTAGCCTCTTCTTCAGTCATCAACTGCACAAACATCCTCCACTTAGGGAAATCTCCCCTTTCGATACTTTCGTATAAATCTCTCTGATGACTCTCTCTATCTTTAGCTATAACAGCCTCAGCTTCCTGGTCGGTAAGATTCTTTATACCCTGTAAGGTATGCAAATGAAATTTCACCCATGTTCGCTTACCTTCTGCATTAATGAAAGAGAAAGTATGACTACCATAGCCATGCATGTGTCTGTAGGAATATGGTATACCACGGTCACTCATAGTGATAGTTACCTGATGCAATGCCTCAGGAAGAGAAGTCCAGAAATCCCAGTTATTCTTAGCACTACGCATGTTAGTACGCGGATCGCGCTTCACGGCATGATTCAAATCCGGAAATTTCAATGGGTCTCTTAAGAAAAATACAGGAGTATTGTTTCCAACCAAATCCCAGTTTCCTTCTTCAGTATAAAATTTTATAGCAAAACCTCTGATATCTCTTTCCGCATCGGCAGCTCCACGCTCTCCGGCAACAGTTGAAAAACGTACAAACAGTTCTGTTTCTTTCCCAACTTCAGAGAATATAGCAGCCTTAGTATATTTTGTTATATCATTAGTAACAGTAAATTTACCGAAAGCACCCGATCCTTTGGCATGCATTCTTCTTTCGGGTATAACTTCACGGTCGAAATGAGCAAGTTTCTCAAGGAACCATACATCCTGAAGTAACATAGGACCTCTTTTACCGGCAGTAGCCACATTCTGATTATCGGCTACAGGAGCGCCTGCTGCTGTTGTTAGTTTTTTAGTCTTCATATCATTTACCTCCTATTTGTTAATAGTTAAATGTTTCTTTATTTTCTCTTTCTTATGATTCAAGCTAAGATTCCTTCTAAAGTTCTTTGTATATTTAGTACATTAACTTAGCACCTGTCAAATTACTTAGCATTATTTTTTATAAACTCATCTATCAACGTCTTATCAGTATCCGACAAGAACACATTCTTAGACTTTAAGATTTTAGGCTTACTATACCTGGATATGCCCATAGCACCCTTCATAAAATAAAGCATACTACCGGTGCAGAACTTATATGTTGTAAAAAACATAATACTCGTATCCGGCAATATACCAGATATTTCTTTACTGAATCTTCTCCATTTCTTATGCGGATGCTGCCCAACTACAAACCATCCGCATGTCCAACATCCACTAAAAAGAATATCAGTACTATCCAATTTTGATTTGTCGAAATCTGAAATAGAACTTAAACTGACATTAAGTCCTTTCGACCAAAGATACATAGCTATGGCCTTAGCATAAGCTGCTGTCCTGCCTGTATGACTATAATATAATACTGTAGCTTTCATATTTCAATATATATAACATAATATTACGTAATACTATAAAAATCAATTATACAGTTGAATAAATTACATAGTAAACAACATAATATAGTTGACTATATAATACTACATATATCCACTACAATAATAGATTGTATTTTCACTCCTTTATCACAACAACCCTACTGTTGGGCAAGTCTGGAATATAAATATTACCTCCAGCAATTGAAATATCAGCAGGTCCAGCAAGGGGTTTATCAAGTTCCAAACTGATAACCTCTACCTTTTTTGATTCCAGATTAACTTTTGCTATCTGAGCTGGAGCCCAATTTGTAATATAAAGCCATTCACCATCTGAAGATAAAGCAACCCCATCATACTGCCCCGGAACATCAATGAATTTATCCAATTTAGGATTACTAATATCATCAACCTTATAAACAACATTTTTTTCCGAAGTTTTACCATCGGCAGGATATGAAACAATATACATACTACCATTATCTATAAATATTCCGTTCGGACCCGGGACATCAATCCACTCTTGAGCAGCATATTCAGAAACATTATCTCCAGAAATATCAATTCTGAATACCTTATCTGTGTTAGTTACAGAAGCATAAAGATATTTACCATCTGATACCAAATCATTTACAAAAAGATTTCCCTCTGGCATATTTAAAATTACCGGAGCTAACGACTTATCCTGTAAATTATAAATCACAATTTTATTCACATCGCAAACAAATAATTTACTTCCATTACTGTACATACCCTTGGGAGCAGATAAATTTCCGTCGGCGGGAATAAAAACTTCCTCTTTACCATCCTTAAGAAACATTATATATCCCTTACCTTCTGAATTTAAAGGATTCAGAGAGTCTGTTCCAAAATTAGCAACAAGAATTCCACCTTTATACGGCAAAGTACTTTCGCAGAAACGAAGTCCGCTATTCATTATACTTACATCTGTCTGTGCAGAAACAACACCAAAAAAATAAAATAATACAATTGATAAAATAGTTCTCATCTGATTTGATTATAATTTTTTCGTTTTATAATTTTGTAACAAAGATAAACGTGAAAAGAATATTTAATTATATTTGCAAAATAAGATTTTTCGATAACCGATATTAGCAAAACCGATAAACATAATAAATACAGAAATAACAAACAGACAAAAAATGGAACTACGACAACTTAAATATTTTGAAAAAGCATGCGAATTGGAAAACTTTTCAGAAGCATCACGGCAACTTTATATCACACAGAGTACCCTTTCGCAACAGATAAAACAACTTGAAGACGAACTTGGGATTCTTCTTTTCGACAGAATAGGCAAACGTATTATACCTACTGAAGCTGGAAGAACTTTCCTTCCTTACGCACGAAAAACTATACAGGAAGCTGAAAATGGAAAGCAAATTATAAAAGATCTCAAAGGAATAGAAACCGGAGAAATAAATATCGGCGTTACTTACAGTCTTAGTAATTTGCTTACGGCAGCCATTTCGGATTTCAACAAAGCATATCCCAAAATTAAGGTAAATATCAGATTTGGTACATCAAGAGAACAATTCGAAATGCTGGAAAACAATCATATAGACTGCATTCTCTCTTTTTTGCCGGAAAATATAACCGAAGAATACGAAAGAATTCTTCTTTTCTCATCACAGCTATACTTCATTGTGCACAAATCGCACTCTTTGGCAGGACTCTCATCTTTATCATTAAAAAAACTGTCGGAGACATCTCTTATACTTCCGGCCCAGGGATTTGCAACACGCAGAAAGACAGATGAGCTATGCTATAAAAACAACATACGACTTAATATCGGAATGGAAATAAACGATGTAAAAACCATTATAGACCTGGTTAAAAAAGGTAACTGGGCAACAATACTTACCCGTGCAGCTATTAAGGGAGAAAATGACTTGAAATATATTCCAATACTAACATCAGAGAAACTTATTTCACAAGCATATCTTTTCTGGCCCAAGGGAGTATACAGAAAAAAATCAGTAATCGCATTTTCTGATTTTCTTCAGAAAACCATAATAAAAGGAAAAAAAGAGCACATTCCTGCTGCAGACTGATATATGCAGCAGGAATGTATATAAACAACTTAATAAGTCAGAGCCGGTTCATGATAAACATCAAAACAAGGATATTTATCAATAGGATTTACCTTGCAGAAATCCACACCATCAAACAAATCAGATTCTTCACTTCTGCTAACCTCCGTATTACCAGAATCACCATTCTGTTTTGGAACAATATTAAGTTTCAGATCATCACCATCTATTCTTACATTAACATTTCCATTCTTATACTCATAATACAATGTTCCTTTACCTATCTTTACAGAAGTCCTTAAATAAGTAATCTCTTCTGGGATTTTCGGATCAACAACAACAGTCCTGTTCATCATATCCGGTCTGATGCCAAGAAAATACTGATACCACACACGCAAATGCTCGGCATTACTCCATGCCTGCAGGAAAGTACCCGAACGGTTAACCCAAGACTTACCCTCACGAGGATGTGCATCGGCATTCTCACTCAAACTACCCACAGCACCTTCATACAAAGCCTGGCGATTCATATTTTTGAAAAGTTTCCAAGCTGTTTCCACCTGTCCGTATTCCAGCATTCTCTGCATAGCTATACCATTATTCCACAGCCATATTGTACCATTATGGTACGCATCGTCCTTATGATAATAATGCCAGTTTTCATGCTGCGGATGGAACTGCTTGTCCCACTGTGCAAGAGAAGCAACTCCCCAAGGATATACAAGTTCCTCCCATACTCTTCGGGTTACTTTTTTCTTGAAAATAGTGTCATCAATCAAATCAAAACAATACAACTGGTTTGGTCTGAACTGCAAATCCTGTGTTCCGTCTGAATTCAGATGATCAAAAATCAGAATATTCTTCTTGTCACAATAGTCAGATTCAAAATTACTTTTCAGTTTCGATGCCATCTTCTGCCATTTTCCGGCCGATTCCATATCATTCATCATTTCAGCCATCTTGCTTCCTGCCATAAGCTGTCCGTACCACAATGCCTGTATATCATTAGCTCTGTTTCCTCTCGGAGAACCAGGAATTCCGTTACGTTTCACATCCATCCACGTATCAGCATCGGCATGAGTAAGATAGCCCTTATCATCTGTATAATTATCTAAAGAAGCGTCAATGCTAATTTTTACAGACGGATAAATATCTTTTATAAATGTAGTATCGCCCGAATACTCAAGAAGTTCGTAAGCCTGAATAACAAAACGAGGAGTACCGTCGGTAGTATTATACAATATACCCTCAAGATTAGCTCTGTTTGGAATTCGGCCATATGTTTCCGACTCAGGATCTTTATCCTGCAACTTTGCAAAATCAAGAAGAATCTGTCGGGCCACATCAAACTGGCCTGTTACAAGACAAGCTCCCGGCATTGATATAAACATATCCCTACCCCAATATTCATTAAACCACGGAAGACCTGCATAAATACCTTTACCCTGCTGTTCGGTAATCAGCTCGTCTGTTGTGATGGTAATCCAGTCGAGTGCCTTATTGAGCTCTTCCGAATTAGATTCGGTAGGATTATACACAGTAATCAGATCATTTATACGTTTCTTCCTTTCGGCCAAGAATACACTACCTTTTGTTCTGAACTCATCTGTCAGACTATTGCATTCCTCAAGAGAACCATAAGCAAGGATGAAGCCTTTCTCCGAAGACTCAGCTTTAATTCCGCTTCCATCAGGCAAAACATTATATTTCCCTCCCGAAGCGGTAGAAAGCATGATATATTTGTCCGGAGTTTCATTAGGAACAAACATAAGTCCGCTGTCACCCATCTTTACATCAGAAATATGACTCATATCCAAATCTATATATATAGAGTCGTTATGTGGAGCCTCAATACTTATATATATGACCGGACGGTTATCGAGCAGATAGAAGTCTTCTTTTGCCAAACAATCTGATGCATCATTGCCGGTATTCGAGTTTAACCATATACGTTCCAGACGCTCAGGAAAGACAGTACAAACAGCTTTCTTCCTGTCAAGTTTTTCATCATCTACACCGATACTATAATCAGCAAGTATACGTTTCTTCGCCATATTCCAGCCCGACCAGAAGAAAAGAGAATCCTGATGTGTAGTGCCATACCAATAACCGGCTTTCTTGTCGGTATAAGAATACTCACGATTCTCACTTGCTGTAACTTTTATTCCAAGACTGTCAACAAGCATATTATCCGACTTATTATCCGATACCTGACCTGAACAGGCAGACAAACAAGCCGCCGCAACAAATAAAAAATGTTTTGTAGTCATCTTTTTTAATATTCTTGATTAAGGTAAATATAATATATGATAATCCAATATCTGATAAATTAAACTTTTGCCAACAAGCCCATAAACCTGATAATTTGAAACTTGTTTCCGTAAAATTACTTATAATATCAATATAAAAAATCCGAAAGAATTATATTATAAATAAGCAGAAACCATACATACCTGAGAACCAGGCATCTACCCCAAGCACAGACAACTATAATTATAAACTCAGACAATAATGAAAACCATACACAACAACTGTACATAAACATATCAAGCCAAAACTTTTCCTTCCACAACCTCCAAAACAGAACAAAACCATACAATATATACAATACATTATTATAAAAGCAGCTAATACTAAAGAACATAAAAGAAATGAGGAACTAAAAAAAATTATAGAAAAGTTTTGGTAGTTTGAAAATTCTTCATACCTTTGCATCCGCAAACGAGGACAAAAGTACTCAAATGCACACGGAAACTCCGTAAAGGCCGGCCCGTTCGTCTATCGGTTAGGACGCAAGATTTTCATTCTTGAAAGGGGGGTTC
>artificially_reared_2__coassemble_71_pt1 | contig 72830 bp, 40 predicted proteins | sample artificially_reared_2__metabat2_high_PE_035 | metagenome-assembled genome bin artificially_reared_2 | reverse complement strand
CTCTGCTCTAAAACATATTTGTCTTCCTTTGCCCTTTAAAAATATTTTTCTTACTTTGTGATATCAGAACAGTTCAGCACAGTATTGGTTGGTTTATGCATGTTTCTGATTTTGGGTAAAATATACCCTATAATAATATACTTAGGCTTTTGAGAGTAAAATTTCCAGGCATTATAAAATCTAAAGCTTTAATGAGCGGCAAGGCAAAATTCGGACAGGAGTCCACTAAGGTTAAGCAACTCGCTGATATCATAGAACATGATATCATGATGGGTAAGTACAAGACAGACACCAGTTTGCCTTCTATAAACTCATTAAGTGCCTCTTATAATGTATCGCGTGATACTGTATTCAAGGCTTTTGCCAGTCTCAGAGAAAGAGATTTGATTGATTCCACTCCCGGTAAAGGATATTATGTAACCAACCGTCAGAAAAAAATATTCCTTCTTCTTGATGAATATTCCCCATTCAAAAATACTCTATACAACAGTTTCATAAAGGAACTTTCGGCTTCATATAAAGTCGATCTGTGGTTTCATCAGTACAACGAACATATTTTCAATACCATACTTCAGGAGGCTATAGGCAGATATAATTATTATGTCGTAATGAACTTCGATAATGAGAAGTTCTCTCCTCTTTTCAATAAGATAAATCCTTCTCGCTTATTGTTGCTCGATTTCGGAAAGTTTCCGAAAGATGGCTATTCCTATATATGTCAGGATTTTGATGAGGCTTTTTATGGTGCATTATCTCAGTTGGCTTCTTCACTGAAAAAATATAGAAAAATAGTCTTTCAGTTGCCTATGAGTTCAAGACATCCTAAAATATCGGCCGAAAGCTTTATAAAATTCTGCTATGATAATGATATAGTTTATGAAGTCTCTGCCGAGGAAGATATTCACATTATAGAAAGAGGCGTGGCATATATTGTTATAAGGCAGACCGATGTGGTGAATGTTATAAAGCAGAGCAGGATAGAAGGACTAAAGTGTGGAAGGGATTTCGGACTTATTGCCTATAATGATACTCCCGCATACGAAGTGATTGATGATGGTATCACTGCCCTTAGTATAAACTGGGAAAGTATGGGAAGTATGGCTGCACGGTTTATTATGAATGGTGACATGGTGCAGAAATATCTGCCTACTGAGGTCCATCTCAGGAATTCTGTATGATGTGTGGTAATTTTTCTCCAATGTGGGGGAATGATTATTTTTTTTATGTTGTATTCAGCATGGTTCAGCATAGTTTGAGTGAGTCAAAATAGCTGTATCTGATATGTCAGAAGAATTGTATTAAAATTATATTAAACTTATATATAAACTTTTTTTTAAAATCGAAACAATGAAAAAATACCCTAAAATCGGGATTCGTCCCACAATCGACGGTCGCCAGGGTGGCGTTCGCGAAAGCCTTGAAGAAAAGACAATGAATCTTGCAAAAGCAGTAGCAGAACTTATTTCTTCTAATTTGAAAAACGGCGACGGAAGTCCTGTTGAGTGTGTTATTGCTGATACTACTATAGGACGTGTGGCTGAAAGTGCTGCATGTGCAGAAAAATTCGAACGTGAAGGTGTTGGCTCTACTATTACTGTAACTTCGTGCTGGTGCTATGGCGCCGAAACAATGGATATGAACCCTCACTATCCGAAGGCTGTGTGGGGATTCAACGGAACAGAAAGACCTGGAGCTGTTTATTTAGCTGCTGTATTGGCCGGACATGCACAGAAAGGTCTGCCTGCTTTTGGTATCTATGGTCGTGATGTTCAGGATATTGAAGATAATACAATCCCTGATGATGTAGCCGAAAAGATTTTGAGATTTGCACGTGCTGCACAGGCTGTGGCTACTATGAGAGGTAAGTCTTATTTGTCTATGGGTAGTGTGTCTATGGGTATTGCCGGATCTATTGTAAATCCTGATTTCTTCCAGGAATATCTTGGAATGAGATGTGAATCTGTCGACCTGACTGAAATTATCCGCCGTATGACAGAAGGCATTTATGATAAGGAAGAATATGCTAAGGCAATGGCATGGACTGAGAAATACTGCAAGAAGAATGAGGGTAAGGACTTTAATGTAGCTGAGAAAACAAAATCTCGTGAGGAAAAGGATGCCGACTGGGATTTCATCGTGAAGATGACTATTATCATGCGCGATCTTATGGTGGGCAATCCTAAACTTAGAGAACTTGGATTTAAGGAAGAAGCTCTCGGACATAATGCTATTGCGGCAGGTTTCCAGGGTCAGCGCCAGTGGACTGACTTCTATCCTAACGGTGATTTCTCTGAAGCTCTTCTTAACACTTCATTCGACTGGAATGGTATACGTGAAGCTTATGTTCTGGCTACAGAAAATGATGCTTGCAATGGTGTGGCTATGCTGTTTGGCCATTTGCTTACAAATCGTGCGCAAATCTTCTCAGATGTTCGTACATATTGGAGTCCAGAAGCTGTTAAGCGTGTTACTGGTAAAGAACTTACCGGACTGGCTGCCAACGGTATTATTCATCTTATCAACTCTGGTGCCACTACACTCGACGGTACAGGACAGCAGACTGACGCAGAAGGTAATCCTACCATGAAACCATCATGGGAAGTTACTGAAGAAGAAGTTGAAAAGTGTCTTGAGGCTACTACATGGTATCCTGCCAACAGAGATTATTTCCGTGGCGGCGGTTTCTCTTCTAACTTCCTTTCAAAGGGTGGCATGCCTGTAACCATGAGCCGTCTTAACCTTATCAAGGGACTTGGTCCTGTGCTTCAGATTGCTGAAGGATGGACTGTGGAAATCGATCCTGAAATCCATACATTGCTTGATGAACGTACAGACCGTACATGGCCTACTACATGGTTTGTTCCTCGTCTGTGCGACAAACCTGCATTCAAGGATGTATATTCGGTTATGAACAACTGGGGTGCTAATCATGGCGCTATCAGCTATGGACATATCGGTCAGGACTTGATTACTCTTGCTTCTATCTTGCGTATTCCTGTATGTATGCATAATGTGGAAGATGACAAGATTTTCCGTCCTGCTGCATGGAATGCTTTCGGTATGGATAAGGAAGGTGCTGATTACAGAGCTTGCCAGACTTATGGACCTATCTACAAATAATAGTTGCCGGCTGGGGTTGTTTTTCATAGAATAATTTATAAAACATCAACAACAATGATAACTAACGAACATATAGAAAAATTTATAGCCGAAGCTCACCGTGTGGGTGATGCCGGTCTTACAGTTTGCAGTAGTGGTAATATCTCATGGCGCGTTGGAGACGAGGTCCTTTTGTCTGGTACAGGTTCATGGGTTCCTTCACTTCCTAAAGAAAAAGTTGCTATATGCAAACTCGAAACAGGTGAAGTCCTTAACGGTGTAAAACCGTCTATGGAATGTGGTTTTCATCTTGGTGTGCTTCGCGAACGTCCTGATGTAAATGTTGTACTTCACTTCCAGTCGCCATATGCTACAGCTGTGGCATGTATGCAGGAAACTCCTAAAGACTTTAATGTAACAGCCGAAGTTCCTTGCCATGTAGGTTCTGAAATTCCTGTAATACCTTACTTCCGTCCAGGCTCAAAAGAACTTGCAGAGGCTGTAATAGCTGGTATGAAGGAACATAATTTAGTCTTGTTGAGAAAACATGGTCAGGTGGTGTGCGGAAAAGATTTCGATCAGGCTTTCGAAAGAGCAATGTTCTTCGAAATGGCTTGCCGTATCATCGTACTTTCAAATGGTAATTACACTACTCTTTCAAAAGAAGAGATAGACGACCTTGAAACATATATTCTGGGAAAGAAAACCAAGTAATCCATTTAAACAGGATAATGTAAATATGCACACTGATGTAAATATCCATGATAATGATGTGAAATTGCAGACAGAAGCATATCTTGCAGTGGACTTTGGAGGTGGAAGCGGAAGAGTTATAGCCGGTTTCACCTCGCAAGGTCAACTGCAGCTTGATACTGTCTACAGATTCTCTAACCGGCAGGTGAGAATGGGAGGGCATATCTATTGGGACTTTCTGTCTCTCTTCGAAGATATGAAAACCGGAATCAGAATGGCTGTCGATAAGGGGTATCATATAAAGAGTATAGGAATAGATACATGGGGAGTGGATTTCGGACTGGTTGACAAGAACGGAAACCTTCTTGGTAATCCTGTATGCTACCGTGATTCCCGTACCGACGGATTGCCTGATGAGTTCTTCAGTAAAGTTGACATCAAAAAACATTATGCCGAAAACGGAACTCAGGTTATGGCTATAAATACAATATTCCAATTGTATGCCATGATGAAAAGTCAGGACCCGGCTCTTCAGATTGCAGATAAATTGTTGTTTATGCCCGACTTGTTCAGCTTTTTTCTCACCGGAGTGGCAAATAATGAATATAGTATAGCTTCTACATCACAGTTGATGGATGCGCGTAACCGTTGCTGGAATTACAGCCAGATACGTGAGATGGGGTTGCCGGAACATATTTTCTGTGATATAGTAATGCCCGGTACTTCGCGCGGCTTTATCAAACCGGAAATAAAGGAAGAGATAGGAGTAGACTACGATATACCTGTAGTAGCCGTGGCATCGCACGATACAGCCAGTGCTGTAAGCGCTGTTCCTCCTTCAGATGATGGCAGTGTTACAGCATTCCTCAGTTCGGGTACCTGGTCGCTTCTTGGAGTTATGAGCGACGAACCTATTCTTACCGAAGAAGCAAGACTGGCCGGTTTTACTAATGAAGGCGGGGTAGACGGAAAGATATGTTTCCTTCAGAATATAACCGGATTATGGATACTGCAGCGTTTGATGTCTCAGTGGGAGACCGAAGGAAGAAAGGTAGATTATGCTCCGATGCTTGCTGATGCTGAAAAAGCTGTAATAGACTCTGTAATAGATGTAGACAGTCCGGTTTTCCAGAATCCGATATCTATGGAAGATGCCATACGCAAATATTGCGGTGAACACTTGCTTCAAATCCCTAAGACACAGGGAGAGTTTGTGAGATGCGTTCTTCAGTCGCTTGCCGCAAGATATAAAAAAGGTATCGACAGTCTGAATATATTGCTCGACCGTCCTGTAAGCAGACTCCAGATAATAGGGGGAGGAAGTCAGAATAAATTCCTTAACCGTCTTACCGAAGAAGCAATAGGAATACCTGTTGGTGCAGGGCCTGTTGAGGCTACTGCCATGGGAAACATAACGACCCAGATGAACATTTGCACCTAACTGATAAAAAACACAATCTAACACCATGAGTAATACAAAAAAAGAATCAATCTTAATTCACAATGGGGTAAACTATATTATCCCTTTTATTCTTATCACCACTTGTTTTGCATTATGGGGATTTGCAAATGACATAACTAACCCCATGGTAAAGGCATTTTCTAAAATTTTCAGAATGAGTGTAACCGACGGGGCACTTGTCCAGGTTGCTTTCTATGGAGGATATTTTGCGATGGCTTTCCCTGCTGCCATGTTTATACGTAAATATACATATAAGGCAGGAGTACTTATGGGATTGGGATTATATTCACTTGGTGCATTATCTTTTCTGCCGGCAAAGCTTACAGGCGATTATTATCCTTTTCTGCTTGCATATTTCGTTATGACATGTGGACTGTCTTTCCTTGAAACAAGCTGTAACCCTTACATCTTGTCGATGGGTAGTGAAGAAACAGCCACCCGTCGTCTTAATCTTGCGCAGGCTTTTAATCCTATAGGTTCTCTTATGGGAATGTTTGTGGCTATGAACTTCATCCAGAACAGACTCAATCCTATGGATACAACCGAAAGAAGTCAGCTTACACAGGCTGAGTTTGAGGCTGTAAGAGATTCCGACCTGACAGTTCTTATAGGTCCGTATCTTGTTATCGGACTTGTGATATTGGCCATGCTTATACTTATGCGAATGGTTAAGATGCCGCATAATGCCGACAAGTCTCATTCTATCGACTTTATTCCTACGCTTAAAAGAATATATGCAATAAAGAGATACAGATATGGTGTTGTGGCCCAGTTCTTTTATGTGGGAGCACAGATTATGTGCTGGACATTCATCATTCAGTATGGAACAAGATTGTTTATGTCGCAGGGAATGGAGGAAATAGATGCCGAAGTATTGTCGCAGAAATATAATATCGTAGCTATGGTAATTTTCTGTGTCAGCCGTTTTATATGTACATTCATGCTGAGATACGTAAAACCGGGACGTCTTCTTATGACTCTTGCCATTGCGGCAGTAGTGCTTACCTGTGGGGTGATTTTCTTCCAGAATATTTATGGAATGTACTGTCTGGTGGGAGTATCGGCATGTATGTCTCTTATGTTCCCTACCATTTATGGTATAGCTCTTAATAAACTGGGCGATGATGCCAAATTTGGTGCCGCAGGTCTTATAATGGCTATATTGGGTGGTTCTGTATTGCCTCCTTTGCAGGCTTCCATTATAGATTGCAAGACACTATTCAATATGCCTGCAGTTAATGTATCTTTTGTTCTTCCTCTTATTTGCTTTATAGTTATAGTATTGTACGGATACAAAATGAGAAGGGAAAGCTGACAGTTTATAATTGTTTTCATTCGGTATATCCGGAATAACTTATAGATATTTTATAGTTCGGTAACGAGGTTATGTCATATAGTCTGCAGTCGTGAAATGTATCATAATAGTAATTTGATATTCACTGTTTTGTAATATGAAATAGTTTCCTTTGCATCAAGTTAATCAAAGATGTTATATGGAACTAAGACCTCATTACCGAACTATTGTATTATCGGACATTCATTTGGGTACTACCCATTCAAAAGTTGATGAAGTGAGCGATTTTCTGAGTAGTGTAGACTGCGACCGCCTTATTCTCAATGGAGACATTATCGACGGCTGGCACTTGCAGAAGTCTGGGGTGAAGAAGTGGAAATCTCAACATACCCGCTTCTTCAAGATAATTATGAAGATGATGGAAAAATGCGGTACGGAAATTATCTATGTACGCGGTAATCATGATGATTTTCTTGATAATCTGGCACCACTTCAGTTTGCCAACATAAGTATTGTAAAGGATTATATACTTGAAAGCAACGGAAGACACTATTTTGTCACTCATGGTGATGTATTCGATAAGGTTACAACAGAGATGAAATGGCTGGCCCAGTTGGGTGATGTGGGTTATACCATACTCCTTTGGATGAATGGAATGTATAATAAATATCGTGCCAAACATGGAAAACCATATTATTCTTTGTCGCAAGCCATAAAGCATAAGGTTAAGTCGGCTGTAAATTATATTTCCGATTTTGAGTCTGTTTTGGTTGACTTTGCACGTAAGCGCGATTGTGAAGGGGTTATCTGCGGACATATTCATCACCCTGAAAACAGAATGATAGACGGTATTCATTATCTCAATTCAGGCGATTGGGTTGAGACACTTTCCGCCCTTACAGAAGATGAGAACGGAAATTGGGAAGTTGTTGATTACTCGGAGATAAGTGAACAGATAAACGGAAAATCAAAACTTTTAATATTGTCGGCAGCATCATGAAATTTCTCTTTATAGTTCAAGGGGAAGGCCGTGGACATCTTACACAGGCCATCACATTAGAAAATGTTTTGTTGAGAAGCGGGCATGAAGTTGTAGAGATTCTTGTCGGTAAAAGTGAATCAAGACGACTTCCCGGATTTTTTACAAGAAGCGTACATGCTCCTGTTAAACAGTTTATAAGTCCTAATTTTCTTCCTACACCTGCCAATAAGAAGGTAAATCTTACACGAAGTGTACTTTATAATCTGGCTAAAGTGCCTGAATATTTCAACAGTATGCAGTATATCAGCAGCAGGATAAAGAAGACTGGAGCCGATATGGTGATAAACTTCTACGAACTTCTTACCGGATTGACATATTTTTTCTTTCGTCCTTCTGTTCCGCAAGTCTGTATCGGACATCAGTATCTGTTTCTTCATAAGGATTTCGAACTTCCCGAGAAAAATAAGATGGAACTGACACTTCTTAATATGTTTTCACGCATTACAGCCATCGGCGCACGTGAGCATTTGGCCTTATCGTTCCGAAGTATGAAAGATGATGAGTCTCATAAAATACGTGTGGTACCGCCGTTGCTGCGCCGTGACGTATTCCGTCAGGAAACTACAAAAGGTAATTATATTCATGGGTATATGGTCAATTCCGGATTTTCAGAAAATATAATGAACTGGCACAAGGCACATCCGGAAACATCTTTAAGATTCTTTTGGGACAGATGGGACGAACCTGCTGTCAAGAAGATTGACGATACTCTGGAATTTCATCAGTTGGATGATGTGGAATTCCTGCGCCAGATGTCGGGATGCAGGGCATATGCCAGTACAGCCGGTTTTGAATCTGTATGTGAGGCAATGTATTTGGGCAAACCTATCATGATGGTGCCTGCACATATCGAACAGGAGTGTAATGCTTTTGATGCGGTGAAAAGCGGAGCAGGTATAGTAGATGAGAATTTTGATCTTAGCAAGCTTCTTGAATTTGCCGCACAGTATAGACCCGATGAAAGATTCAGGGGGTGGGCAGAATCGGCCGAATATGTTATAGTAAACGAACTTGAAAGTCTGGCTCCACAGAACTTTATGCCTAATATGTATATGGTAGAGGAGTATATTTGACTGGATTTAACCTGAATACCTCGTTTTCGGTATGTTTTAGGAATGATTTCGGCATGATTTTATTGTAAAATCAGTATTAAACGTATAAAAAGTAGCAGTGTAAAAGAAATTTTTATATCTTGCAATAACATTGTAATACTTATTACCTTATTTTGCCGAAAAATTATATAACTATGGCACAGAAGAAAAACGAAACTCCATATCTGGAAAGAGATATCAGTTGGATGTATTTCAACCGTCGTATCTTGCAGGAAGCAACACGCCCTCATGTTCCACTGTTGGAACGTATGGCTTTCCTTGGTATTTATTCTAATAATCTTGATGAGTTTTTCCGTGTACGAATGGCTACACAGAATAGAATAGCAGAGTGCACAAATAAGTCGGCTGCCCGCGACAGGGAAAAGGCTCAGAAGATGATAAAGAAGATTGGTAAACTGAACTCTCAATATGCTAAAGAATATGAAGAGACTGTCAGTAATGTAATAGCCGAACTTGAAAAGGAAAATATTTTTATTGTAACCAATGAGAATATAACCGAAGAGCAACTCCAGTATATACGTTCTTATTATCGTGACAAACTCAACGGGTTTATTTCTCCTGTATGGTTCTCGGCTGTAAAGACCTTCGATTATGAAACCGATGAGAACATTTATCTGGCCGTAAAACTTCAGAAAAAAGGATCACGAACTATTACAGATTATGCTTTTCTTGAACTTCCAGTAGGTCTGTGCGGAAGATTTGTGCGCTTGCCCGACAATGATGGCAAGAGTTATCTTATGTATCTCGATGATGTGGTACGCTGCTGTTTGCCTCTTGTTTTTGAGGGACTTGAATTTAATTCTTACGAAGCTTACGCGTTTAAATTTACCCGTGATGCTGAGATGGAAATAGATAATGACCTGCGTACCGGTACTCTTCAGAAGATATCTAAAGGAGTAAAAAGCCGTAAGCGCGGAGAACCTCTTCGTGTAATTTATGATGCTTCTATGCCGAAAGATCTTATGAAGAAGGTGCTCAATAAGCTTGATGTTGATACCTGGGATACCATTCTTAGCGGAGGACGTTATCAGAATCATAAGGATTTGATGAAATTTCCTGACTGTGGCCGCAAGAATCTTAAATACCCTGTATGGACTCCAATATTGAAGAAGGAACTCGATGGCCCAGAAAGTCTGCTCGGAAAGATTCAGGAAAAAGATAGATTTATACATGTGCCGTTCCATAACTTTGACTCGTTTATCCGTGTATTGCAGGAAGCTGCTGTAAGTAAACAGGTGGAAAGTATAAAGATAACCCTTTACCGTCTTGCAAAAGAATCGAAAGTGGTAAAAGCGCTTATAGGTGCCGCACGCAACGGAAAGAAGGTTACTGTGGTTATAGAACTTCTGGCACGTTTTGATGAGGCTTCAAACATCAACTGGTCTAAGAAAATGCAGGATGCGGGTATCAAGGTTATCTTTGGTGTGGAAGGATTGAAAGTACACTCCAAGATTACCCACATAGGAATGAAAACCGGTCCGGATATAGCATGTATAAGCACAGGTAATTTCCATGAAGGAAATGCCAGAATGTATACAGACTGCGTAATGATGACTGCGTCGAGAAGAATCGTCAATGATGTGGATGCCGTGTTCGATTTCATAGAACGTCCTTATACACCTGTTAAGTTTAAGGAACTTCTGGTATCTCCTAATGAAATGAAGAACAAATTCGTGGCTCTTATCAACAATGAGATAAAGAACCGCAAGGCAGGTAAGCCAGCTTATATAAAGATTAAGATTAATCATATAACTGATCCTGTAATGGTGGAAAAACTTTATGAGGCATCACAGGCGGGAGTGGAAATAGATCTTATAGTAAGGGGCAACTGTTCTCTTGTTACCGGAATACCTGGCGTGAGCAGTAATATACGTATAAATGGAATAATAGACAGATATCTTGAACATTCGCGTATATTTATCTTTGCTGCAGGAGGTGAAGAGAAGATATTTATGGGTTCGGCCGACTGGATGCCGCGTAATCTCGATAATCGTGTGGAAGTGGTTACTCCTGTTTACGACCCGGCCATTAAGGGTGAGCTTAAGAGAATTGTTGAATTCGGACTTAAAGATACACTTCAGGGACGAATAGTAGATGGGTTTGGAGAAAACAAGTTTGTAGAACTTGGTGAAGATGAAACCCCATTCCGCTCTCAGGAAGAGTTGTATTACAGCTATTTGGCAGAAAATGATTGATAAGTGATTGTATTGTTATGAGTTATACAATCTTTAATGAAATAATTTAGCTTGATTTTTCACGTTGCTTGTCTGATGTCCATGACTTGTTTTCCTGTTGTGGGCATTGTGACAGGCAATAATTTATTTTTAATCTCATTTATTTTTAATCAAGAAACAAGTACTATGAACAAGGATTTGGAAGTTGTTGAAAAAGGCGTAAACTATGCCGCTATCGACATTGGCTCGAATGCCGTACGTTTGCTGATAAAGCATCTTGAAGAGACTAAAGACGGTGTTAAGTTTTCAAAAGTATTGCTGTTGCGTGTACCTTTGCGACTGGGTTTTGATGTGTTCTCAAAGAACAAGATATCCGACAAGCGTGCAAAAAATATGCTTCGTCTGATGAAGTCATACAGTTATCTGATGAAAATATATGATGTTAAGGACTATAGGGCATGTGCCACTTCGGCTATGCGTGATTCTAAGAATGGTCCTGAAATCATAAAGCGTATAGCTAAGGAAACTGGCATACAGATTGAAATTATTGACGGTCAGGAAGAAGCTAAGATTGTATATAATAATCATGTAGAGTCAATGAACGACCGTAAAGGCAATTATATGTATGTTGATGTTGGTGGTGGTAGTACAGAGATAAATCTGCTGTCGGGTGGTCAGCTGGTTTGCAGCCGTTCATATAATATAGGTACTGTACGTATTCTTAATGATGCTGTCAAAGACGGAGAGTGGGACAGACTTAAGAATGATATGGCAGAACTTACCAAGTCTTATCCCGGAACAAATATAATTGGTTCGGGAGGTAATATCAACAAACTTTACCGTATGGTTGAGAAGAAAGACAAGAAGAATGAGCGTATGACTGTGGCTTCATTAAAAGAACTGCATGACGAACTGAAGAAATATTCAGTAGCCGAAAGAATGGAAAAATTCAACCTTAAGCCAGACCGTGCCGATGTTATTGTACCTGCCGGAGATATTTTCCTGACTATAGCTGGTATTATCAATGCCACATATATCTATGTTCCTGTAATCGGTCTTGCCGATGGTGTAATAGACGGTATATATCTTCGCAACAAGTGGAAGGCTTTGGCTAATGAAATCTGAGGATTGTAAGTGAATTATAGTATATATAGTACTTACAATGTATTATAAATAAAAATGGCATATTGAACAGACTGAATAAAGTCATTTCAATATGCCATTTTTATTGTACCCAAACTTTCTTAGACTTGCTTTTACTACTGTTATATTTTTCTTTTTCCAATTCATTATTCCATCATAATGTAAATTATATCCTTAAAAAGATGTTAATTTATTAGGTGTTTTGAAAAAAAAGTTATTTTTGTAAAAGAGGTTATTAACAATAAATTCTATCTATATGAAAAAGTTCTTATTACTCATTCTGACTACAGCTTTTTATATTCTTAATTTGTGCGCACAATCCTCGGACAATTACATCCGATGTATCTATTTAGAGAACTATATCAAGGACTCTGCCAAGCCTAAGGATATTCGTCAGGATGAATTTTCACTTGATATTTATCCGGATGGTAAATCTGCTTTTTACAGTGTTTATGAAAGAGCTATACGCATATCACGCGACAGTTTGTTGCGTATAGGCATGACTGCTGCTGAAGTTATTAACCAACAGGCTGATATGCTACGAACCCACCAATATTTTGAATATTACAAGAATATTCCAGAAAAAGGTACTTACAGATGCTATGACAAGGTAGTGAAAATGTATTGTTATGAAGAAAAACTTCCTTCTTTGAAGTGGAATATTATTCCTGAAACAAAAGAACTGTTGGGGTATACCTGCCAGAAGGCTAATGCAACTATTGACGGTCGTACTTGGGAAGTATGGTTTACTCCTCAGATACCGGTTGGTGAAGGTCCATGGCTTTTGTGTGGATTGCCGGGAATGATACTCGAAGCTATAGATACTGAAGGTATTTTCCATTTCAAGGCCATTGAACTGAAAAACTTCACAGAAGAACTTAAAGAACCAAGTACAAATAAAATTATACGTTGCACACGCAAAGAATTCCTTAACCTCCGCAAGAATTATGAAAAAGATCCTACCAGTGGTCTTAAAGCTATAACAGGCAGAAATCTGCAAATTATGGGCGCAGACGGCAAACCGCTGAAAAACAAAACCAAGCAGATTAATTTCTTTGAGAAGTAATCTTGATCATGATTTAGTTTCTTTTGGCTTAATATTGTTGGCTTTATATTGTGTAACTTATGTGAGAAGTTATGATTTGTATGAAAAGATATGCTATCATTTTATGGTTTATGCTGACAGTTCTTTCCGGTTTCAGCCAGAATTATGTAGGAACTGTTGTCAATAAGGACTCTGGTAAAACTATTGATGGAGTTTCTCTATGCATACTATCGTCTGACAGTCTGATTATCAGCTATGCCATAACCGACAAGAATGGGCGGTTCAATATAAAGGTACCTGAAACGAAACTGGAGCCAGCTTTACTTTCTTTTCAAGCTTTGGGGTTTAAGAGAAAAACCGTGAGGATTGTTCCAGAACAGGTTGAATACAATGTATCTCTTCAGGAAGAGGTGTATAAGCTTCAGACTGTAAAAATATCAGCTCAAAGAATTCAGCAGAAACAGGATACACTGGTATATTCGGTTGCAGGATTTGCGCAACCACAAGACAGAAGCATAGCCGATGTTCTTGCCAAGATGCCAGGTATTGAAGTCAAACCGGATGGAATGATAAGTTTTCAGGGAAAAAACATCAATAAGTTTTATATCGAAGGTATGGACTTGATGAACGACCGTTATGCTTTGGCTTCAAATAATATTTCACGCAAGCGGGTAAAATCTGTAGAAGTATTGCAGAATCATCAGCCCATTGAACTTTTAAAGGGAAAACTTTTTAGCGAACAGGCTGCCATTAACCTTATTCTGGAGGATGACAGCAAGATGAATCTCGTTGGAACTGCCGATGTCGGTTTGGGGGCCAATGCAGATGACATGCTCTATAGTAATCGTCTGCTTGCTATGCTATTTCAAAAAAAATACCAGACTCTTTCACTTTATAAGAACGACAATACTGGTTATAATCTGTATAATGAAATCAATCCGTTACGGCTTTCCGACCTTTTGGAGAAACGTACTACAGAAGAGAATGCTCTGATTTCTTCTGTTACTTCACAGAGTCCTGACATAGACCAGAACCGTTACCGCTTCAACCGCTCACATCTTGTAGCAACCAATCATCTTTTCCAACTTGCTCCAAAGAGTACATTACGTGCTCAAGTAAGTTACTTCAGCGATGTGGCCGAACGGAATAACTGGGTGGAGACTAATTATCTTCTAGCCGATAATGTTTCTGGTTCTCTGATAGAGAGTCATTCTTTGCATGAACGGCGGAACAGACTGGATGCAAGCCTTAATGTAGAAATCAACAGGAAGGAACTTTATCTGAATAATGAAAGTAAAGGCTCATTCGACTGGTTGGATTCGAAAAGCAATACTATATGGAATGATAACAAGTTAAAGCTTTCTTCTTCCCCAGACCGCAGATGTTTTTCTGATATTCTCGACATCAAACTTCCACTATCAAACGATAAATATTTGTCAATTTCTTCGGTAAACGGATATAACTATCAGCCGCAGGAACTTTCCATATATTCAGGTGATAATCAGCGGGTGGACTATACTTCTTTTAAGACATACACTACCGCAGCATTCCGTCATAAATTCTTTGGTATGTATGCTAACTACCAGCTTGGTTTCGAAGGTGTTTTTCAATCGCTTTCCGCTCAGATTGGTAATATTGAGACTTTACCATCACAACGGTTACACCGTTATTTGCCGCATATAGGGTTAGGATTGAACTACCAGACATCAGATTTTCAGATGGAAGCCGAAACCAAACTCCAGCGAATGGATATAAGTTTCGGACAGTCAGAAGCTTTGCAGCGCCAAGGTGAGTTCTATCCCGAAGCAAAGATATTCTTGAAATATACGTTTTCCGGAACTTCTTTTATTAGTATGACGTATCAATACGGTAAACAGTTGGAAGATTTGAAAGATGTATATAGCGGAAATCTTTTTACATCATATCGTACTATTGTTGATAATACACATGTACCGGAAGCCAATAGTAATCATCGTTTAATGTTTAATTATCAATATAGCCATCCTATTAAAGGATTGTTTTTATCTGTTTCTGCAACAGCCCGAAGAACACAAAAAGAAACAGCATACGAAAGTCGTCTTACTGAAGGAAATGAAGTATTGGTGCGTAGCTTGATAGTGGCACCTCACCATGCTGAGATGTATCTTGTTACCTCACGGCTCAGTAAATCTTTCAGTGCATGGAAGAGCCTTTTTACACTTTCGGGTACATATTTGCGAAATCAGGATGCATTGCTGTATGGAGGAATTCTGACTGACTATGATATGGATAGCTATTCGGCAGTCATTTCCTATTCAGGTCGTCCGCTATCATGGCTTTCTGTAGAATTATTTTCCATGTGGCAACAGAACTTCATGCACTCACATTCTACAGATTCACGTGTCAACCAGTTGAAGCATAGTATAGACTTGAGTTTTCCAGTTTCCGAGAAACTTATTTTCAGTGTTACCAATGCCTGTCACCAGTCTTTAGAGACCGGAGAACATTCTTGGTTTACTGATTTTTCGGCTATATATACATATAAGAAACTTGAATTTCAGTTGAAGGTAAATAACATTTTAGGAAAATCTGTGTATGAACGGGAGTTTGTCTCTTCAATAGAACGCAATTATTATCGATTTACTCTTCGTCCGCGTGAATTTATGGCAGGAGTATCGTTTTCTTTCTGAGTTTAAAAAACATAAGTTGGAGTTCTATGGAATGTTACAAGTAGAATTGTTGTAATGGAATATTGAATTAATAAAAGACAGTGGCTGACCTCGTTATTTGAAGTCAGCCACTGTCTTTTTGCTTTGTGAAATTTTATCGGACTACAATCATTTAGAATCTTTAGAATCTGCATCGTATATCTACACCAATTTGCATTGGGCGTCCCATTTGAGCAAATCCTCTGCTCATTGTTTCGAAATAGAAAGCCTGGTAATCTGTATTAAGAGCATTATTTATCCAGAAAGCAATCTGTCCGTTGCCTTTGTTGAGGCTTACTCTTCCGTTTAGTGTACCATAAAGTTTCTGGCTTGCGTTATTCTGTTCTGTCCAGTATATTCTTCCGGCACCCTTGTAGTTGGCATTAAGTGTGATATTATCGAGTATAGCTCCATTTTTTAGTTTGAAAACATATTGCGCTCCTGCATTGAAAGTATGTTTTGGTACAAACGGAACATATTTTCCATTGTAGTTAACCTTATCACTAACCACATAATCAGTAAACGTTGCGTATGTATAACCATAGTTCCCGTTTACACTAAACGCATCTGTGATTTGTGCTCTTAATGCAGCTTCGGCACCAATGCTTCTGCTCTTTCCGGCATTAACAGTAACTCTACCTAATCCGCTTGCGGCAAATCTTGAAATCTGCTGGTCGTGAGTATCCATATAGAATGCGGCGAGATCGGTCTGTAGTTTTCCGTCGAACATTGTAAGGTGTGAGCCAATTTCATAATTCCATGAATACTCCGGCTTGTAGAGTGTGGCAGATTTTACGTCTGTCTCAACTTTCTGGGCCATTCCGTTCATAATGCCTATAATCATCTGTTTGGTTTCCTCATTAACCATTGAATTAGGCAACTCTTCTACTACTGGTATTGTAGCTCCTGCTATATCACCCATATTTCTGCTTCTCATATCGTTCTGTATAACATCAGAGAACATCTGTATGTTGTATCCTCCCGAACGGTAACCTTTAGAGACAGTTGCATAAATATTATTCTGTTTGTCGAAATCGTATTGTATTGCAAACTTAGGCAACAACTGTATATATTCATGACTTAGTTTGCCTGTATAACTGATATTCTGGCTGAAGGTAGTTTCAGGAATCATAGTAACCTCTTTACCATTCAGACTTGGAATAACACTCGACATTTTTCCTTTAAGAGAATAAGTATGAGTATAATCACATCCTGTATTATAATCGAGTCTCAGGCTTTCATAGTCCATACGGAGGCCTACAGTAAACGACAATCCCTCTGCACCAAAAAGATCGTTGAAAGTAGACTGATGGAAGATTGCTCCATTAAGAACAGGAGTCTTGAATTTACCCCCGATAGGTAAAGTTGTTCCATTGATTATATCGCTGAAGACAAAATTCATTTTCACCATTCCCTGATCAATGCTTGGCATATATTTGTTGGCATTAGAGTTTGTCATATCATTTAGCCATGCAAGACCATCTTCGCGGAATGTTACAGGAGCTTCTGTATCAAGCCACTGATAGAAACCGCTAACCCCGGTAGTCCACTGCCAGCGGTTTCCCGGTTTGGATTTTAATACAATCTCCTCACTAATAGTCTTAGAATTCTGCTTCTGCATCATTGTGTAAATATCTTTCTCGGTGAAATCCTGGTCCAAATCCATCTGGTCGTCAAGATACTGAAAACCGGTAACACTGCTAAGTATAAAGTTTTCTGCCTGATGCTCTATGTTAAGTCCGCCATTGAGCAGATTGCGCTTATATCCGCACTCATTGTTATAAGCAACTTTTCCTATATATTCTGCTCTGTCTTCTTCACCGGATACCATACCGGTATATGCATACGGATATCCGCCCTGGTTGGCATATTCATAATTAAGAGTGAAATCGAGTTTCAGATTGTCTTTAGGCAGATATATAGCTCTGAAACGTCCTCCAAATTCATCACTCTTGTCAATTTTATCATTGTTTCTTGCCACATTTTCGAAAAATCCTCCTTTATGGTCGTAGAAGAAATTTGCTGAGAACGCAAATTTTTCGGAAATGCGGTGATAGTGGCTTACCGAAGCCTTATAATTATTGTAGGTGGCTGCACTTAGTGAAAGGTCTGTGCCCTGATAAGTGAATGGTGATTTTGTAAACACACGGATAAGACCTCCCATAGTGTTTCGTCCGTAAAGTGTGCCTTGAGGACCGCGCATTACGTCTATTCGCTCAATATCGGAATAATTGAAGTCGAAAGCCGATTTGTCGATAAATGGAATATTGTCGACGTACAGACCTACTGCCGGAGTATTGATTCGTGAACCAATACCTCTTACATATACAGAAGTAGTAAGTTTTGACCCATAATCTGGGATAAACAGGTTAGGAACCAGACCGGAAAGTGATTTTACAGAATTTACAGAGTTGTTTCTCATGTCATTCTGCGAAAAAGATGTAGCCGAAACCGGCTGTTGTCTTAATCGGTTGTTCTCTTTTGGGGTAGCAATAACCACAACTTCCTCTATGTCTATAACCTTAGTCGTGTCGGCCGGAGTTGTTTCTGTGTTGTTAACCGGACTTATATAAGAAGTTGCTGTTGTACCTGCAACTGCAACGGTGGCCGCAATAGTAGCGAGCGGCATAAGGACTGTACGTCTTTTCATTTTTTAGTTTATATGTGTATTATGTGGTTTTGTAATTCCGTTATTCTTTCAATTCGGGATGCAAAGTAAACCTAAAAAGAAAAACTGTACAATCCTCATTTATTATGATTTCTGATATGGCATGCATTTTAGATTAGAAGAATGACCGTGTTTGTAGCGTCCCATTTGAGTGGTAAGCCCGTTTCATTTAAATAGTACGGGCGTATCATTTAAATGGGACACCCGTACGACTAAAGTGGTACGGTATGTCTTAAATACTGTCTGCATCAATAAATCCATTCATGACAGCATAAATGGCCAGTCCTGATACAGATTTTATACCAAGTTTTTCAGTGATATTTTTCCTGTGAGATATAACGGTGGTAAGACTGATATTAAGTTTGTCGGCTATTTCTTTATTGATAAGGCCTTTTGTAACAAGCACCAGCACTTCAACCTCTCTTGGTGAAAGTGTATGCGCAGAATCATGATGCAGAGGCTGCACGGGATGGTGAGTCATCTCGTGCCCTCTGCTTCTCATGTTCATGAATCCTTTTATCAGTTTTTCCTGAGGAAGGCAAGTGTTAAGATAAGGAACTCCTATCTGAATTTGCGGTTCTCCAGCCGAAAGCACTATAGTTTTAGGCCTTCTCTCAAGGAAGAAAGAAGTATGTTCGAAATAAATCTGTATCGAAACAAAGTAATGTGCATACATATCGGGTGTATCGTCTATAAGTTTCTCAAACGACGGGAACACCCTTATTACAGCTTCCGGAATAAGCTCTTCAAGTATAGTCTGCAGTCCGAGTGCTGTAAGAGTATTTTTTTCTATAATAGCTATTTCGGGTATCATGTTATATCATATTTATCGTCTTATTTATCGGTTGCAAATATATGATATTTATACGAAATAGTATATTATTCCCTTTAGTTTGAATTATAGATTTTATTCCGAAACAAATGTTACTATACACCTTTGTGGTATATCTATATTATGTGTATCGGTTATTTTGGCTACAGGAGTGATATGTTCATTATTCATGTCAGAAGTTCTGTAGGCTGTCCATTTGCTGTTTTTCTTCTTCTTGTCAAGATTGAATGAAATTTTCTTTGGCTCTTCCGAGTAGTTGATAACTACCACAGCCCATTTTCCGTTCTCATTCTTGTATGCCGAACACATGAGTCCCTTAGGGTCTGTATCACCTTCCGGAATGATTTCTCCTTCTGGATTTTGGGCTGTTACATTCATTCTGACGGCACCCGGACGGATAAAACGGCTGTAGTTTCCCAAAGCCCACATAAGTTTTGAGTCAACAGCTTTTCCGTCGAGACTTCCTTCCTCTGTATACTCTCTGATAAGCCCGTCTTTATAGTCGCCACCTATAGCTCTCCACCATTGCCAGCTTTTTGCACCGGCATATACAATATCGTGATGTATTATTCTTGCTACGTATAAAGCAGTCTTCATGGTGAAGTCATAACCTCCTCCGCCACCAATCTCTTCATCGTTGCCCATTATACATGTTTCGGTTTGCCAGAACTTGACGTTATACTTGTCGAGACTGTCTTTAAGTTGTACCCTGTAGTTTCTTAGATTGTCTATCGGAGTATTTGTCCAGTAACTGTGCCCAACTATCATTCTCGGTACATTTGGTGTATCTCCCAAATATGTTTCAGTACTGTCCGGATTAAAGAAAGACTGAATATGATTACCTCTTTGCCAGTCGGTCATGTGAACGCCAAACATACATCTGTAGTCGGAAGATTCGTTGATAAGGATTTGTGTATCTATACCTCTTTTCACAAACTCCTTACTTATAAGTCTCACGGCACGCGCTATCTCTCTGTTGGTAGCCGGAGTTCCTTCCTGCTTTGGTCCGGTCCAGTTCCAGTGTCCGTCTGGTTCGTTTACCGGACAAAGATAATTGAACTTTATGCCATCATGTTTTTCTATACCTTGAATGACATTTGCGAGGAACACTGCGAAATCCTGATAGTGTTCTGGTTTAAGATTGAATGTTCCTCCTCTGCCTGTATTGGTTGCAAGACCATTCTGTGTGAAATAAACAGGTGGTGAGTTTAGAAAACCCAAAAATCTGTTTACACCTCTTTCTTTGGCGAGTTTCAGGAAATTTCTCTGGCCTTGCTGCTTGTTCCAGTCGTATGTACCGTCAGCTTTAAGAAAACACTCGGTTCTTGTTCCTGGGTTAATCTGGCTGCTTTCGCCCTGTTCTATGCTTCCGGCACCAACATTAAATCTCCAAAGACTTAGTCCTATACCCTTAGGCTGACCGTTTGATTCGTTTTCTGTACTGAACAGCCAGTCGGCTATCTGTTCCTGTTTCTCTTTTGGCCAAAGACCTATTCTTAACATACTCCAGGCATCAGACGCACTGAAATATTCCATGGTCTGTTGTGGCTCTGAAGTCTTGATAGTATAAGAAACAATCTCTTCAGAATTTCCCGCATTTGCCATTATATGGGGACTGAAAGAAGAGAATAATGCAGAAATTATTAATATCTGTTTTTTCATGTATGTATAATTATAGTTTAAAAGTAAAAAGTATCAGTTTAATGTGATTATTGACTATATAATTATGGATTCTGTAATATGGATTTTTATATAAGTATCATAGGTATGTATATGTAATAAAGTTTACAATACACAAAACTAACTAATAATAATATAGGTATAGGTGTATTTTTTATTCATTTATGGTATGTAATTTATTCTGCAGACTGTCTATACTTTAACATATCCCAAATAAATGTGTGAAAAAAGTACAGAAATGTCACAAAAAATGCACTTTTAGTTATAATGAATGATTTTTCTATCCTTTTTGAATTGTTTTGTGCCGCGTTACGTCATACATAAACCTTATCTTTGCGAAAAAGTTAACAGAACGTATATGAAGCACAAATTTCTAAGTTTATTATTATCATTATTTGTATTATTTCCTTCTTATGCCGAAAAGGTAGAGGAGAAAGATTATGTGGCTTATCTTTTTACTTATTTTACAGGTAATCATATCAGTCAGGAAGCTGTATGTTATGGCGTAAGTATGGATGGGTATACATATTGGGCTCTGAACAACAATAAACCGGTTATAGATTCTAAGGTGATAAGTTCTACAGGAGGTGTACGTGACCCTCATATATTGAGATGTCAGGACGGAAAGACTTTCTATATGGTGGTAACAGATATGGTTTCGGACAACGGATGGGACTCAAACCGTGCAATGGTATTGTTGAAATCAACAGATTTGGTCAACTGGTCGCATTCAGTAATCAATATGCAGAAGAGATACGATGGCCAGGAAAAACTGAAACGTGTATGGGCACCACAGACTATATTCGACCCGGAAGCTGATAAATATATGGTGTACTGGTCTATGAAATATGGCGACGGACCTGATGTAATTTATTACGCATACGCAAACTCGGATTTTACAGACCTTGAAGGTGAACCAAAGCCTTTGTTTATTCCGGCCGACAAGAAATCATGCATAGATGGTGATATAGTGTATAAAGACGGTGTATATCATTTGTTCTACAAGACAGAAGGACACGGAAACGGTATACGAGTTGCCACAACTTCATCACTAACTTCCGGAAAATGGAAAGAAAATATGGAATATAAGCAGCAGACAAAAGATGCTGTAGAAGGTGCGGGTACTTTCAAACTTATAGGCGAAGACAAATATATACTTATGTATGACGTATATATGAAGGGAGCTTATCAGTTTACAGAAACTACCGATCTTGAGAACTTTAAGGTTATAGACCATGAAGTGAAAATGAATTTCCATCCTCGTCATGGAACTATTATTCCGATTACACGTGAAGAGTTGAAACGTATTACAGACAAATGGGGAAAACCTGCCGAAATAGGTGAGATTCCATCTAATCCTGTATTGCCTGGTTTTCATGCCGATCCTGAAATCATGTATTCAAACAAGACCGGAAAATATTATATCTATTCCACTACCGACGGTCAGCCTGGATGGGGAGGATGGTATTTCACTGTTTACTCATCTGATGATATGAAGGACTGGACATACGAAGGTGTAATGCTCGACCTTAAGTCGGATCAGGTGTCTTGGGCCAATGGTAATGCATGGGCTCCTTGCATTGAGGAAAAGAAAACAAAAGATGGTTATAAGTATTATTTCTATTATAGCGGAAATCCTGTAAATGGTGGCGGAAAGGAAATTGGAGTTGCAGTGGCTGATGACCCTGTAGGACCGTTTACCGATTTGGGCCATTCTATAATTAACGAATCACCGGTAGGTGGAGGACAACAGATTGACGTTGATGTATTTACAGATCCAGTTTCAAAGAAGACTTATCTTTACTGGGGTAACGGGTATATGGCCGGAGCAGAACTCAATAAGGACATGGTATCCTTAAAAAAGAAAACTGTTACAGTTATGACACCAAAGGGAGGTACACTTCAAGACTATGCTTACCGTGAGGCACCATACGTATTCTATCGCAATGGAGTGTATTATTTTTTGTGGTCTGTTGACGATACCGGTTCGGCAAATTATCATGTGGCTTATGGTACATCAGATTCTCCTTTGGGTCCGATAAAAGTTGCAGCCGATCCTATAGTAACTATCCAGAATCCTGAAAAAGAAATATACGGACCGGCTCATAATTCTGTAATTTGCAAGCCTGGTACAGATGAATGGTATATTGTTTATCATAGAATAAACAAACATTATATTGAGAAAGAAAAATCTCCGGGCACACACCGTGAGGTGTGCATCGACCGCCTGGAATTTAATGAAGACGGTACAATAAAGAGAGTAAATCTATCTTTATAATGTGTTTATCTGTCTTTATAATGCGCCAATGTAAAAACGAAAAAGGTTATTAATCATAGATATATTAGATAATTACTGATTGTCTTTAGGGGTTGGTTTTTAAATTCTGAATTGTAAACATATTGAGGGGTAATGGCTGTTTATAATTTGAATATAATTATAAGTAGTATAATTTCAGAAATAGTTAATGTTAATATGGTAAATTGAGAGGTTCGGGAAAACTTATTGGTAAATGAGGATATACTTTTTATGAGTATACCCTCATTTCTTGATGAATGTAGCTTATACAAATTATATATACAGTAAGTATTTATTATAAATTCATTAAAAATATTATGAAGAAACTATTAAGTGTAGGTCTGTCTGCTTTATTGGCTTTGGGAGCTGTAACAGGACTCCAGTCGTGTGCCGAAAAACAGACAGCAGGTACCTTTGAAGTTGGTAAAGGTACGTTTCTCCTTAACGGAGAACCAATGGTAGTTAAGGCTGCCGAAGTTCATTATCCGCGTATTCCTGAACCGTACTGGGAACAGAGAATTCTGTCTTGTAAGGCTTTGGGTATGAATACTCTCTGCCTTTATGTGTTCTGGAATCTTCACGAACAGGAAGAAGGTAAATTTGATTTCACAGGCAACAAAGATATTGCGGCATTTTGTCGCCTTGCACAGAAACACGGAATGTATGTAATAGTTCGTCCCGGACCATATGTATGTGCAGAGTGGGAGATGGGTGGCCTTCCATGGTGGCTGTTGAAGAAACAGGATGTACAATTGCGTTCTCTTGATCCATATTACATGGAACGAGTAGGAATATTCATGAAGGAAGTAGGAAAGCAGTTGGCCGACCTTCAGATTTCAAGGGGCGGTAATATCATCATGGTACAGGTGGAAAACGAATTCGGTTCTTACGGAACAGACAAACCATATGTTTCGGCAATACGTGACCTGGTGAGAGAAGCCGGATTCACAGATGTACCATTGTTCCAGTGCGACTGGAGTTCAAACTTTACCAATAATGCACTCGATGATTTATTGTGGACTGTAAACTTTGGTACAGGTGCCAATATTGAAGAACAGTTCAAGAAACTTAAAGAACTTCGTCCTGAAACTCCACTTATGTGCAGTGAATTCTGGAGCGGATGGTTCGATCACTGGGGACGTAAACACGAAACACGTGATGCTGCCACTATGGTGAGCGGTATAAAAGACATGCTCGACCGTAATATTTCTTTCAGTCTTTATATGACTCATGGAGGAACAACATTCGGATGGTGGGGTGGAGCCAATAATCCTGCTTATTCTGCAATGTGCAGCTCATACGATTATGATGCTCCTATAAGTGAAGCAGGATGGACAACACCAAAATATTTCCAGTTGCGCGAACTTCTTCAGCAATATGCTCCTGAAGGAACTACATTGCCAGAACCTCCTGCACCATTTCCTGTTATAGAAGTTCCTGCCATAACAGAATGGGAAGTAGCTCCATTGTTTGATAATCTTCCTGAACCTAAGCAGACTGAAACTGTCAAACCTATGGAACAGTTCGACCAGGGATGGGGATCTATCCTATATCGTACTACTTTAAAAGAAGATATTTCTGGAACACTTCATATAGACGAAGTACACGACTGGGCACAGATATTTGCCGACGGAAAACTTCTGGGACGTCTCGACCGTCGCCGTGGAGAGTTTACTCTTCATTTGCAGTCACCTCTGAAGAAGGGAACACAACTTGACATACTTGTTGAGGCTATGGGACGAGTAAACTTCGATAAGTCTATTCACGACCGTAAAGGTATTTCAAATAAAGTTGAGGTAGTAACAGGCGACAAGACTACAGAACTGAAAGACTGGATGGTTTATAATCTTCCTCCTTTCTATGAGTTTGTGAGCAACAAGAATTATAAGTCGGGCAATGCAGTGGACGGCCCTGCTTATTATCGTGCTAAATTCAACCTCGATAAGACCGGTGATACATTCCTCGATATGCAGACATGGGGAAAAGGTATGGTATGGGTAAATGGTCATGCTATGGGACGTTTCTGGGAAATAGGTCCACAACAGACATTATACATGCCTGGATGCTGGCTTAAAGAAGGTGAGAACGAGATTATAGTACTCGATCTTAAAGGCCCTGCAGAAGCTAAAGTATCAGGTCTTACTAAGCCAATACTTGACATGCTTCGTGAAAAGGCTCCTGAAACTCATCGTAAGGATGGACAGAATCTTAATCTGAAATCGGAAATACCTGTTCATAAAGGAACATTCAATAAAGGAAACGGATGGCAGGAAGTGAAATTCTCTTCACCTGTAAGTGGCCGTTATTTCTGCTTGAATGCAACATCCAACTATGATGGAAACAACATTGCATCAATAGCCGAGTTTGATGTCTTGGGAGCAGACGGTAAACCTGTTTCTCGTGAAAACTGGAAAATAGTATATGCCGACAGTGAAGAAACACGCAGCGGAAACCGTACAGCAGACAAGATATTCGACCTTCAGGAAAGTACATTCTGGCAGACTGTAGATAATACAGCATATCCTCATCAGGTAGTAATAGACCTTGGCAAGGAATATAACGTAACAGGTTTCAGAATGTTGCCACGTGCTGAAAAGGGTGCGCCAGGACTGATAAAGGATTATACAGTTTATGTAAAGAAGGGTGATTTTAAGTATTGATTTTACTGAAAGCCAATAACTGATGCAGTCTGGCTATTGCAATAGAATGGGTTATGTACAACTTACGTGAGTTGTATGTAACCCGTTCTTTTTTATAATTCAGGATACACAAATAAATCATTTATAATTAGTAATTAGGTTAATCGTATTATTGTATATTGATTGTTACGCCATATTGTTTATATTTGTAGATAGTTTGCAGTTATATAAGTTCGTTATACAATGAAAAACCGATTTTTATGAAACGATTTATTACTTTTCTTCTGATAATTTTATATGTATTCTCGGCTGCTGCTGTAACAGTCCGTCAGTTGGGACTATCGCACGGTTTATCCAATAATTGTGTCAATGATATAGTACAGGACAAATATGGTACATTATGGTTTGCTACTGAAGAAGGTTTAAACTGTTTTGATGGAAGAAGGTTTATACCGTATTATAAAGACGATTTCTGTATAACTGGAAATGAGTTGAACTGTCTGTTGGATGATCCGGTTGATTCACTTTTATGGATAGGTACACAAAGAGCAGGATTGAATGCCTATGACTATGTCAACAATAAATTCATAACATTCAGGCATGATGAATCCAATCCAAACAGCATTATAACAGATGATATTACTGATATAGTGAATGCAGATAAGGGAAATATTTGGATTTCAACTTATTGGAGAGGAGTAGAATATTACGATAAGAAAAACAATACTTTTATTCATTATAATACATCAACTCTTCCGGGGCTGGTAAGTGATAAAGTATGGACAATCCTCGATTCTGGAGATGGAAATCTGTATGTGGGACATGTTGATAAAGGATTATCTGTGGTATCACTTAAAACAAGAACCGTTAAGAATTACAGTTATTCATCTTCCGATTCAAAAAGTCTTCCGGGTAATGAAGTCAAATCTATTTTTAAAGATAATAACGGCAATATATGGGTAGGAACAAATCATGGACTTGCTTTATTTGATCCTGAAAAGGAAGCTTTCATAAGTTTCTCTCAGAGCAACAAGAGGATGAATAATAATGTTTCGGATATCATCCAGATTAATAATGAGCTATGGGTGGGATTAGAATTTGGTGGAGTCGCTATTATAGATTTAACCCAGCGTACTTTTGTTTCTCCAGAGAATTTCAAGCTTAGTTTTATAGGTAGTGAAAGCGACAAATATTCTTTATCAAATATGAATGTAAGATGTTTGTACCAGGATTCTTTCTCAAATTTATGGCTTGGAGTCTGGGGAGGAAATGTAAATTTTATAAGTAATACGGAACCACCTTTCAACTATATTTCTGGACCTAATCCACATAAGACAGATTTTACTTTCGATAATTCGAATATATTGACTGTAACAGCTACATTAAAGGGGGATGTTTATGTTGCCACCAATGGTGGAGGAATCTGTCAGCTAAAAAACAATATGCCTTATAAATCTTATAGATTGAACGAACATGCCAATAATGTAGCTCAAGCATCATTATTTGTTCCGGATGGCTATATCTGGTATGGAATGTTTATGGGAGGGGTTAAGATTTATGATATAGAAAGAAAACGTTTTTTAGAAATTGGAGATAATTCATTGAAAAATACCGATGTCAGAAATATATATAGAGATGCAGATTCATATTTCTGGCTGTCTACAAGTTCGGGACTTTACAGATTGGACAATAAGGAGCCATATAAAGTCTTGAACCATTATCCGGTTGAAAATAATCTTGTACGATGTGCATTGATGGATGAGTCTGGTAATATGCTTGTCGGGACATTTGGAAGTGGACTCGTGTTATTTGACAAGAAGATGAATTTACTGAAAAAGTTCCAGGTATCTGACAGCTTTCCCTCCAACACGGTAAATCATATTTTCATAGATAAAAGAAAACAAGTATGGGTAGCAACAGGCGAAGGACTTGTAATGTTTAAAGAGGGTAAATATGATAATTATAAGGTTTTTAATAAGGAGCAGGGACTAAACAATATTCATATAAGATCTATAATAGAAGATGATTGGGAAAATATTTGGATAAGTACAAATAAAGGAATCAGTTGCTTGAAGAAAGGAAGTGATGCTTTTTTGAACTATTCGGAGATAGATATGATTTTGTCAGGTGGATTTAATTCAAACAGTGTTGCAAAAGATAATAATGGAATGATTTATTTCGGTTCTACTGCCGGCCTGTGTTATTTTAATCCAATAACAGTCTTGTCGGAGAAAGAAGCTCCTTTACCATTCATCTCAAGTTTTACAGTTAACGAGCCCCTTTATTCACAGAAAAAATCGAATGTCATGCTTTTTCCAAGGCAGGGAAAGCCTATTGTACTCGATTATTCGAGAAATAACTTCAGTTTTTCTATAAATGTAAAAGACTATGCCATTTCGGACATAGTGGAATATGCCTATATGTTAAAAGGATTTGATTCTTCGTGGTATATTGTTGATGATCCTAATAACGTAATATTCAGGAATATTCCATACGGAAAATATGAGTTACTTGTACGTACCAGAATACACAATAATAACTGGTCTGATAAAATAGTTTCAATGCCACTTGTTATATTGCCTCCAATTTGGTATACATGGTGGGCAAAAATAATTTATGTTATAATACTTGCCTGTGCTATAATGTATTCACTCTTAAGATACAAGAGGCGTTTGAATTTATCCTATACATACAAAATAGAGAAACAGAATTATCTGAGAGAGCAGGAACTGAATCAGGAGAGACTGAGATTTTATACCAATATAACTCATGAACTGAGAACTCCGTTGACATTGATTATCGGTCCGTTGGAGGATTTGATAACACAGGTTAATGATGATAAGGTGAAGCATAAGCTTTCAATGATTTATCAAAGTTCTTTAAAGTTATTGAATCTGATAAACCAGATTCTTGAATTCAGAAAAACAGAAACCCAGAATAGGAAACTTTGTGTTTCACGTGCAAAAATAGCTCCTGTAATTTATGAAGTAGGTCTAAAGTATAAAGAGTTTAACCGCAATCCTGCCATAAATCTTGAAATAAGTGTTGAAAATGAAAATACAAGTCTGTATTTCGATAAAGATGTATTGACAATGATTCTTGATAATCTGCTGTCGAATGCATTTAAGTATACAAAAAGTGGATATATTAGGATAAAGACAGGTCTGGTAAATAGTAACGGTAATAATTACGTGGAAATAAGCGTGTCCGATTCTGGATATGGTATATCCGAAGAAGCAATATCTCACATATTCGACCGTTATTATCAGGAGGGTGGTGATCATCAGGCTTCAGGCTCAGGAATAGGTCTTGCTTTAGTTAAGAATCTTATAGAATTACATCATGCGCAGATTTATGTAGAGAGTAAAATTAATCAGGGAACTGAGTTTAAAATACAATTATTGGCAGATTATGATTATCCGAATGAATTGCATGCAGTCAATGAACAGGCAGACTCTTTATTGGCAGAAGATAATCATACCGATATAGCTGAATCTCCAAACAAAAAGCCTATCATTCTGTTTGTTGAGGATAATGAGGATATACGAAGTTATGTAAATGAATCATTGTCGGATGAATATGAAGTGAAATTGGCCTCAAATGGAAAAATAGGTCTTGATATGGCTATAAACTTGATACCAGACATTATTATAAGTGATATAATGATGCCTGAAATGGATGGCTTTGAAATGTGCAAACAAGTAAAAAATAATGTTTGTACTTGTCATATACCTGTTATTATGCTGACAGCAAAAGATTCACTCCATGATAAAGAAGAAGGTTATAAAATAGGAGCAGACTCTTATATTACAAAACCATTTAGTGCGTCATTATTAAAAATAAGAATAAAGAATATTATCGACGTAAGAAAGAATATATCAGAAAAACTGTCGAACGAAATAACCATAAAGGAAAAGAAGAAAATAATAGAGGATTCAACCAGTAAACTCGACAATGATTTTCTTAATAAATTTAATGATATAGTGGAATCCAATCTTTCGATGGAGAAAATGGATGTCGGATATATAGCTGAGAAGCTTTGTATGAGCAACTCGACTTTATATAGAAAAATTAAAGCACTGACCGGTTTGTCAACTAATGAATATGTAAGGAAAATAAAGATGAAACATGCCGAGAAACTGTTATTGGAAGGTAAGTATAATATATCTGAAATAGCATTTATGATTGGTATGAACAGTACTGTTTATTTCCGACAATGCTTTAAAGAAGAGTTTGGAGTTGTACCTTCCGATTATATTAAGAAAATAAGAGGTTAATATTTTTTTTATGGTTATTGTATTAACTATAATTCTTTTCTGTAGGTGCAGTTTTATATTTTGATATAATTATATTGTTTATTTTAAAAATAGGTAGGAAAGGTATGTTAAGTCGTTAAAAATGCGTATTTAAATCATTCAATGATTGATTTATGTATCTTTTACGAAAGATTTGTTAATGTTGTATATGGTTTATAACCATAATTTTGTAGTGTTGAAAAAACAAAATTGTTAAACATTAATAAAATCTGTATGAAGAAGCATTTTTATAATGCCTTATTGGGAGGTATTTTTTTGTTAGCTTTAAGTACTGCATCCGGATGTAGCGAAGATGTAGGTTTTCCGGATGTAGATGGAAAAGAACCGACTATGACTTTGGTAACAGATCATATTGAGTCTGGTGCTGGCCATAGGTTTACTATTGAAGGAACACTGACAGATGCAGATGGTATTGCATCTGTAAATTTACAATGTGCTGACCTTTATCTTAACAAGACTATTGACCTTATTGAAATCTATGGCTCACCTCAGGAAAGTTATGAGTTGAGTTATCATTATGATTTGAGTCAAAATGAATTGGGCGAGAGTTTCACAGTAAAAGTAACAGTAACAGATGTTGGCGGACGTTCAGTATCTCAGGATGTACTTGTGACAATGGATGGTGATTTTGAAAATCCAACTTTCACAGTAGCTCCTAGTGAAGTTGTAACTGTTCTGATTAAGGCAGAGACTAAATTTACATTGAATTTTACTGTAAGCGATGACCGCTCACTTGATTATGTAACAATAGAAATTCCAGGTGTAACAGGCTTTGATAACTTTAAGGTTGAGGCAAATGGAAACAATACACTTGAAGTGTCGCAGTTAATAAATCTGCCAAGTGAAGTAGGAGAATATAATGTAACACTTACTGCCGTTGATATGAAAGGTAATCAGACAGTCAACAAGTGTACAATAAGTGTTTCCGAAATGCCAGACTTCCCTAAAATGTATCTTGCAGATGTGAAAACTGCAGCAGAACTGAACAGTGATATATTTGGCGTTCCGATGTTGATTAATCATACCGGAGAGTATCAGTATCAGGCACGTTATTACAACAAAGCTGCCGGAACTGAAATTTTCTTCTTGCCACAGAAAACAGACTTCACTCCAATCTGCTTCGGACTTGATCCGGAAGACTCAAACAAACTTACTGATGATCCAGAAACAGCTAAACCTATTGTACTTGATGAAGCAGGTGTTTATTATGAAATAAATATTGACGTGATAAACTCTACTTATAGCATGCGTACATATTCTGTATCAGAAGCTACAGATCCTATCAATTATGAATATGGAACACCTTGTTTCGACAGATGGGAAAACGGTGAATCATATATAGACTTTGTTATAGGTTGGGGATCATCTCCTCAGGATGCTGGAAATCATATATTTGTTCAGGATGAGAATAATCCTCATTTGTTCTATTATCCTGCAAGTGGTGAAACATGGTCTTTGTCGGCTGGAGAAGAAATGAATTTCATTATATCAAACTATCACCCCGACGGATGGTGGGATCATGTGGAATGGCGTTGTGACAATTCTCAGGAAATTGAAAAGTTCGGTTATTATAGCAAGAAGAATGATGTTAACCCTGATTGGGAAGGTGAAAACAGAAAGTGGTCTGACGGAACTGCTGTAGAAGATAATTGGATGAAGCCTACTGTTACCAATGCTGGTAATTACAGATTTGAATTCGATGCTCATCTTGGTAGAGGAAAGATTGTTCCTGTGAATTAATTATAAAACATTAAATCGAAAATATGAAACAACTATTATTATTGTGGAGTTTTGCACTGATTAGTATATGTGCTTACGCCCAAAATATTACAGTAAAAGGAATTGTGACCTCCGGTGCAGACAATGAACCTCTGATAGGAGCTACAATTCAGGTTAAAGGTTCTACTAACGGAACTATTACAGGTTTGGATGGTGATTATCAGCTTGCCAATGTTCCTTCTGATGCAGTGCTGGTATTTTCAAGTGTGGGTTTTGCTTCTCAGGAAATCAATGTTAATGGTAAGACTATTATTAATGTTGTGTTGAAGGAATCAACAGAATTACTTGATGAAGTTGTGGTAATAGGTTATGGTGCTGTAAAGAAAAGTGACCTTACCAGTTCTATCGCAACAGTAAAAGGTGAAGAAATTACTGAAACTGTAACTGGTAATGCTATGGATGCTTTGCAAGGTAAGATAAACGGTGTTCAGGTAGCAAGTGGTGGTGGTCCTGGTACAACTCCTAAAGTACTTATCCGTGGTGTTACTACAGTAAATGGTTCAGACCCTCTTTATGTTGTAGATGGTATGCCTATCAGTGGAAATATCAACTTCTTGAACAGTAATGATATTCAGTCAATGGAAGTATTGAAGGATGCTTCTGCCGCTGCTATCTATGGTACACGTGCATCTAATGGTGTAATCCTTATTACAACCAAAAAAGGTATTGCAGGAAAGACTCGTATCAACTTTACTACATCTGCTGGTTTCCAGACTATAGCTAAACCAAACATAGCCGGTGCTGCAGAATATAAGGAAGTATTTAATACACGTTATGCCAATGATAATGCAACATCTATATGGAATGATACAGGTGCTACAACTAATCCAGGTGGTACAGACTGGTGGAATCAGGTAATCAATAAGACAGCCTTGGTTCAGAACTATTCTTTGAGTATATCTGGTGGTACTGATAAATTGGTTTATAATCTTAGTTTCGGCTATTACCGCAATAATTCTCAGTATGATTATGGATATTGGGATAAACTGAATGCCCGTTTGAATACAGAATATACATTCAATAAGTATGTGAAGATGGGATTCGATATTGCTCCTCGTGTTGAATCTTGGGATGATACACCTAACTTGTTTTCTGCTGCTATGTCTATGGACCCTACTACTCCTGTTTATAAGCCAGAAGATCAGTGGGTGGATAATGAATATAACAATTATCAGCGTTCATATAACAATCAGGAATGGAACCCTGCAGGTTCTTTGTCGCGCCAAAGTGGACACTCACGTGAAATGGGTGCAATTTTAAACACATACTTGCAGATTAATCCTATTAAGAAGCTTACTTTACGTACTCAGTTTGGTGCTAATGCACATTTCCGCCGTTCGGATAGCTTTACACCGGAATTTTATATTGATGCTTTGGAACAGTCTACTTTAAGTAATGTTTCTCGTGAAATGCAGGAATGGCTGGATTGGAACTGGACAAATACAGCAACATATATTGATACATTTGCCGATAAGCATAATTTGAATGTTATGGCTGGCTTTACAGCAGAACGATTTGCATGGTATCAGACAAAGGCTTCTCGTGATGATGTTCCAAATAATATGGATCAGATGCAGGAAGTCAATGCCGGTACACAGAATCAGAAGGGTGATGGTACTACCTCATATAATACACTTGTATCATTCCTGGGACGTGTAATGTATAATTATGATAGCAGATATTATATAACCGCTTCATTACGTGCCGATGGCTCTTCTCGTTTCCCTTCAGGTAATAAATATGCTTTGTTCCCTTCTGTTTCTGCTTCATGGAGAGTTATAAGTGAAGAATTTATGGAAGACCAGGAACTGTTTAGTGACTTGAAACTACGAGGCGGTTGGGGTAGAGTTGGTAATCAGGGTATAGACAATGATGCAACCTTGACACTATTGGGTCAGGCAGATTATGTCTTTGGCTCTTCACCTATCCGTGTTCCTGGTACAATGGTTTCGGGCGTAGGTAATAATCAGCTTAAATGGGAAACTGTTGAAGACTGGAACGTAGGTGTTGATATGTCATTCCTTGAAAGCAGACTTGGTGTTACTTTTGAATATTTCCAGAAGAAATCAAAGGATATGCTTTATCAGAAGCAGAATATTTTTGCCGTAGGTTATCCTGACTGGAACAGTACTGTATGGATGAATATCGGTAGTATGAAAGCTACAGGATGGGAGCTTGGCCTTAACTGGCGTGATCAGGTAGGTGACTTCTCTTATAATATCGGATTGAACGCTTCTTCGGTAAAGAACAAAGCAATAAAGTTCACAGGTGATGGTCCTATCCTTACAGGTGGTTTTAATAGTGACCAAATTATTCGTAACGAGGATGGTGGTGAAATTTCACGCTTCTATGGATATGTTGCAGATGGATTGTTCCAGAATTGGGAAGAAGTTTATGCTCACACTAATGAACATGGCGACTTGGTACAGAGCAATGCACAGCCTGGTGATATACGCTTTAAGGATTTGAATCATGATGGCGTGCTTGATGAAAACGATAAAACATGGATTGGTAATCCTTATCCGGATTTGATGCTTGGATTGAACTTAGGTTTTACTTATAAGAATATTGATTTCACAGCCAATTTCTATGGAACTTTTGGAAACGATATCTATAATAAAACAAAAGGTTTGTATTCTGGTACAAGCGGACAAAATGTATGGGCCGGTACTTTGGAAAAGGCTTGGCATGGAGAAGGAACAAGTAATGATATACCGCGTCTTTCATATAATGACTTGAACCAGAACTACCTTCGTGTATCAAGTTTCTACGTAGAAGATGGTTCGTATATGCGTTGCAAACTGTTGCAGATAGGCTATACACTTCCTAAAAAATGGTTGGACGGAAATGAAATACGTTTGTCTTTCTCTGCACAAAATCCGTTTACTATTACAGGTTATTCAGGTATGGACCCAGAAAGACCAGCTTTGGATGGTAGTGTAATCGAAACAGGTATTGATGGAATAGCTTATCCTAATCCACGTACATTCTTATTTGGTATAGACTTTAAATTTTAATATATCATAAGCTATGAAACAATTATTTATAATATTTACACTGATTGCTTCGCTTACTTTTACTTCTTGTGAGGATTTTCTAACTGAAGAGGTTCGCGGGCAGCAGAACTTGGACACATACTTCCAAAGCGAGGAAGAATGTGAGGCATTTATTACCGGATGCTATCAGGCTATAACATTTGGCGGATGGTGGAATATTAATACTGTATGGTTATTGTCGGAAATGTGTAGTGACGACGGATGGATGGGAAATACTACTCAAAGCCAGAGTGACTATATTTCGTTGGCTCACTATCAAGGTAACGGACAGAGTAATGGTGCGATATCTAATTTCTGGCAGTACCGTTATAAAGGTATACTGAGATGTAATGTTGCAATAGAGAGAATTTCACAATCACCTATGTCTGATACTGAAAAGAGAGACCGTATGGTTGCCGAAGCAAGATTCCTGCGCGGATATTTCTATTTCGAACTTGTCAGAAATTTTGGTGGTGTGCCATTGATTACAGGTTTCCTTATGCCTGATCAGGTAGCTGGTATAACTCGTGCTTCTCAGGAAGATGTATATAAATTCATAGAAGAAGACTTGAGTGCTGCAGCTGATGTACTTCCTCAAAAGAGTGAATATGCGGCTACAGACATGGGACGCGCTACTCGTGGTGCTGCATTGGGATTGCTTGGTAAGGTATATTTGTATCAGAGTAAATGGCAGGAGGCTCATGATGTACTTGAAACTGTTATCAAAGAAGGTGAATATAAGTTGATGGACAATTTTGGTGATGTATGGAGCGTTGACCATAATAATAATGAGGAAAGCCTTTTCGAAGTTCAGTATATGTATGATGGAACTTATTCTCTTGGTGGTGCATTGACTGTTATTACTGGTGCACGTAACGGTCCTGGTGACGGTTGGTCATGGGGTCAGCCTACAGCAAACCTAGAACAGGCTTATATAGATGCTGGTGATACAGAACGTTTGCGCTGGACTATAATTAAGACTGGATGTACAGAGATAGCCGGTGAAGATAACTTTGCTCCATTTGTTGAAAACAGCAAGAACATGTCTAAATATCAGGAATACATTGATAAATATGGATGGGATCCTGAATGTTACATAATCGACCCTGCACAGCATAAGTCTGCTCGTATAGTACGTAAGTATTTTGTGCCTTACGACAAACGTCCTGAAGTATACAATATAGACAAAATACCTTTGGATCATAGAATTCTTCGTTATGCAGATGTTTTGCTTATGTATGCAGAAGCTTGTAATGAATTAGGTGATGATGCTTCTTCAAGAGATGCTCTTAATCAGGTTCGTAACCGTGTGAATCTGGCCGATGTTACAGCAAGTGGAAATGAATTGCGTAAGGCTATACGTCTTGAACGTCGTCTTGAACTGGCTTGGGAACAGAATCGTCTGTACGATATCCGCCGCTGGATTGATGATAACGGCAAGCGAGTGATTACTAATATTATGGGACCTAACGGTTCGTTTGTAAAATGGAATACAGACCCTGAAACTCGTGATATTTATGAATGGGAAAATCAGGGAGAGGATAGTGATAAAGGTATTACTTTCGATGAAAATAGAGACCTTGTATTCCCTATTCCATTATATGAAATCACTATGTCAAACGGTTCGATTACTCAGAACCCTGGATGGAATTAATTGATTATTTGATGATTTTGTAGACTTTATAAGCTGTTGCAGGTAGAGTATGTTTATTTGCAGCAGCTTATTTGGTGTATTTCTATAGTTTAAATATTTAATATTATGAAGTTTGTTGATTATAGATTTTTATCTTTTGCATTGTGTCTCGCTTCTATATCATGTAGCGATAACACTACAGAGGCACCACTTCCCGATGATGATGATATTCCTGAAGTTAGCGTAGCTAAATCTGTTACTATAAATCCAGAGATAAAATATCAGACTATTAAAGGTTTTGCGGCTTCCGATTGTTGGTCGCCTGCCTATATTGGTAAATATTGGACAAATAGTCGTGAAGGAATAACTGAGTTATTGTTTTCGTCGGAAATTGCTGATGGTCAGCCAAAAGGCATAGGATTGTCGCAGTGGCGTGTAAACTTGGGTGGCGGCAGTATGGAGCAAGGTGATGAAAGTGGTATAGAAGATAAGTCAAGACGTGCAGAGTCATATTTAGATGATAACCTGAATTATGATTGGAATAAATGTGAAGGACAGAGATATTTTATGAGTCGTGCAAAGGAATTAGGTTGTAGCAACTTTATTCTTTTCAGTAATACGCCTCCTGTTCAATATACATATAATGGTAAAGGTTTTTCCAATCAGGGTGGAAGTTCTAACTTAAAGCCGGAGCACTATGATGATTTTGCCCAATACATGGCTGATGTGGCTTCACATTATACAAGTGAAGGATATAATATAACACATATATCTCCTGTAAATGAACCACAATATAATTGGGATAGTGGTCAGGAAGGCAGTGGATGGACAAATGACCAGGTAGCAGATTTGGCAAGAGCTTTGGATAAGGCTCTGACTGGAAATGGACTTAATTCTACAGATATTCTATTAGGTGAAGCCGGAGATTGGGAATATTTATATAAGGTAAAGAGTGATGCAGCCAGAAGTAACGTTCTCTCTGCTTTCTTTACACCGGGCTCTTCTGCATACGTTGGCGATTTGCAGCATGTAAGTAATCTGATTTGTGCCCATAGCTACTGGACTGACGGTTCGTGGGATGGAATGCGCAATGTACGGAAATTAGTTAGAGACAATGCGACATCATATAACGTTGAAGTATGGCAGAGTGAGTGGAGTATGTTGGGGGATGGTTATAGCTCATCTGAATTTGTTGGTTATGATTCTGCTTCTGAAATGGATATTGCTTTATATATGTCGAAGGTGATTCATAATGATTTGACTGTAGCTCAAGTTTCTTCATGGAGTTACTGGACTTCGATGGATGTATCAAGATGGGGACATAAGAACAGGTTTTTACTTATATCTCTTGTTCCGGAAGGAGGTGAAAACGGTGATATTGAGAATGAAGGAACATATAGGGCAACTCCAACACTATGGGTCTTGGGTAATTACAGTAGGTTTGTACGTCCCGGATATATTCGTGTGGATTTATCTTTGAATGAAAGTATGAATTTCTTTGGATCTGCCTGGATTTCTCCAGATGGAAGTAAAATAGTTGCAGTTTATTCTAATCTTTCAGATAAGGCCATAAGAATAGTTGATGAAAGAGAAGGGTGGAGTGGTGAGCCTAAGTCTGTTAAAACATATACCTCAAGTTCTTCTAAAAATCTTAAAGAGAGAGAGGTTCCTGCAGACGGTGATATATATGTAGATGCAAAGAGTGTTACAACTGTTGTATACGAGCTGTAATGTGTTAATTGTAAGAAATATAAATTCCCTGAAATTATATTATTTGAAAGTCAGTATTCTTTCTGTAATATAATTTCAGGGAATTTATGTTATATGGTTATATTTATTTCACTCCGAGATAATATGCTACAGCCTCTGCGCATCTTTCTCCATCTACCCCTGCAGAAACAATTCCTCCAGCATATCCGGCACCTTCACCGCATGGGAACAGACCTTCTACTGTTACGTGTTGCAGGGTTTCATTATCGCGGACAATTCTTACAGGTGCCGAGGTACGTGTCTCTGCCGCTATCATTACAGCATCGTTAGTAAGGAACCCACGTGAACTGCGTCCGAATAATTCAAAACCTTTACTGAGGCGTTCGGTTATGAATTTTGGCATCCAGAAATGAAGTGGAGAAGATACCATTCCTGGACTGTATGAACTGTCGGGCAAATCATAACTTAGTTTTTTCCTTGTAAAGTCGACCATCCTTTGCGATGGAGCTGTCTGACGCATGTTTCCTTGCTGCCAGCACGTTTGTTCCAGCTTTTCCTGAAACTGCATCATGGCGAGAACAGACAATTCACCGTCTTTAAGATTATGTTCTGTGCGGCGTATCAATTCTTCTGTTTCCTGTTCTGCCGAACCAGGAATAGGCTCGCATGAATCCAGTCTCAGTGTATGGTCATTAAGATCTTCAGGGCGTATTTCGACTACCATACCGGAGTTGCTCCATCTTGTGCCACGATTGCTTGGACTCATACCATTAACAACCAATTGGTGTGGTCCGCTTGCTGCAGGTACTACGAAGCCTCCGGGGCACATACAGAAACTGTAAACTCCTCTTCCGTCGACTTGCTGTACGAAACTGTATTCTGCTGCAGGAAGGTATTTCCCTCTTCCGTTTTTATTGTGATATTGTATCTGGTCTATAAGCATTGAGGGATGCTCAAGTCTCACACCTACAGCAATACCTTTAGATTCCATTTTGATTCCATTTGCATAAAGCCAACGGTAGACATCGCGTGCTGAATGGCCTGTAGCAAGTATAACCGGGCCACGGAAAGTGCGCCCGTCATTTGTCTCTATACCTACAACTTTATTCTTTTCAATAACTATGGCATCCATTCTTGTTTTGAAATGCACTTCACCACCGCATGCTAAAATAGTGTTTCGCATGTTCTCGATAACTCTCGGCAATTTGTCTGTTCCAATATGTGGATGAGCATCTATCAGAATAGAAGTACTTGCACCATGCTGGCAGAATACATTTAGAATTTTGTCGACATTTCCTCTTTTCTTGCTTCTTGTGTATAGTTTGCCGTCAGAGTATGCTCCGGCACCACCTTCCCCAAAGCTATAATTGGACTCTGAGTCTACTTTATGTTCTCTACTGATTTTAGCCAGGTCTTCTTTTCGTTCACGGACATTTTTTCCTCGTTCTATAACTATAGGACGCATACCTAATTCTATCAGACGCAAAGCTGCGAATAATCCGCCTGGGCCGGCACCTACTACTATAACCTCAGGCTTGCCTGATACATTATGATATTCTGTAGTAATATATTCTTTATCTTCAGGTTCTTCGTTGATAAAGACCTGTATTTTAACATTTACATATATTGTACGCTGTCGTGCATCAATACTCTTTTTAAGAACCCTTACGGCATTTATTGTACGTATGTCGAGTCCTTTCTCACGACTGATGTAATTCTTTAGCGATTGTTCGCTTGCTGCCTGTTCTGGCAGAATCCTAAGTTGATATTCGTTTACCATTGTCTTTATCTGTTACTTGTGATGTATTTGATTAATATAATAACGGAGTAAGGATTAATAGCATTTAGTATAAAGTAATATATTAATTGTCGTTTTTTTATGGTTATACCATGTTATTATCCGAACAGTTCTCTGAAAGCCTCTTCAACCTTTCTCACTGGAATAAGTTCTATCTTTATTTTTTTTCTGTCAAGTCCCTGAAGGTTATGTTTTGGAACAATCATTCTTTTAAATCCTAGTTTTTCAGCTTCGCTGATTCTCTGTTCTATTCTGTTTACAGGCCGGATTTCACCACTAAGTCCAACCTCGCCTGCCATGCATACTCCATTTTCAAGTTCTGTATCCATGTTGCTTGACAGTATTGCACTGATAACAGCAAGATCTATTGCCGGGTCGTTTACCTTTAATCCTCCGGCAATATTTAAAAATACATCCTTTTGTGCAAGTTTGAAACCTACTCTTTTTTCAAGGACGGCAAGTAGCATATTCATTCTTCTTATATCAAAACCAGTAGCTGATCGTTGCGGTGTACCGTATGCTGCTGTACTAACCAGTGCTTGTACTTCAATTAAAAAAGGCCTGATACCTTCCATGGCACAAGCTATGGATATTCCGCTCATACCTTCATGGTCTTGTGTAAGAAGAAGTTCGGAAGGATTGCTAACCTGGCGCAGACCATCTTGTCTCATTTCATATATACCAAGTTCGGCAGTGCTCCCAAATCTGTTTTTTATGCTTCTCAGTATACGATACATATAATGCTGGTCGCCTTCAAACTGAAGAACTGTATCTACTATATGTTCCAATACTTTGGGACCGGCTATACTTCCTTCTTTATTTATATGTCCAATGAGAATAACAGGAGTTCCTGTTTCTTTGGCAAATCTGAGAATGGCTGCCGAGCATTCTCTCACCTGAACGATGCTGCCTGGAGAAGAATCAAGATTTTCTGTAGATATAGTTTGAATTGAATCTATTATAACAAGATCTGGAGCTGTACTTTTGATATTGGCGAATATTTGTTCAAGAGATGTTTCGCATGCAATAAGAAGTTCGCTGTCTTCGTTATGCTTTATGCGGTCTGCCCTCAGTTTTAGCTGACGGGCACTTTCTTCTCCTGATATATACAAAATTTTTTTTCCCGAAAGACGTAATACGGTCTGTAGAATCAGAGTGGATTTTCCAATACCTGGCTCACCACCCAAGAGTGTGAGAGACCCTTGTACCAGTCCGCCTCCCAAAACCCTGTTCAACTCGTCGTCATTCATATTGATTCGTTGTTCTTCCGAAGAATTTATTTCTTTAAGATATTGTGGTTTGGAACGTACAGACTCTATTCCGTGAGCTACATGTTTTGCTGTAGGAATCTCTTTTCTTACAACTTCTTCAGAAAAAGTATTCCACTGTCCACATGATGGACATTTGCCTACCCATTTGGGAGATTCCTGGCCGCAGTTGGAACATATAAATATAGTTTTATCTTTAATTGTTTTAGCCATTATAAACTTATTAGCAATTATCTTTTTTGTTGTACTGGTTTTGCAAAGTTACAGAATAATTTTTTACTATTCAATATGAATTGCCGGTTATACTTAATATTGTGTGTAAGCAATTTATAGATGTTTGCATTTCTTATATTAATGACTTTTCTTATTATAAAATATGTATGTTAACAATATGGTATATGTCATGGATATAATGCTTTTGTCAGTAGAAATCCTTTTTTGCTTGAAAAAAAATCCTTTTTTGTATTTGTTTGTAGAAAAATGTTCTTATATTTGCCATCGGTAAAACATTTAAGAATAATTTCCAAATAAACCAAAAGATATGATAACACTTAATAACAATATCACAACAACCGGTATGGGGCGAATGTTCGTCACATTGAATGGTCATGGGATGACCCCTCGGGGTTGATACTTGTTATATTGTGTTTCTACGTGATACACGCTTACGGACGTAAGCATTCCATTCTTTTTTTCTATTCATTTTTTATTTTTTCAAATTAATATAGTTTTAACTTATTAGACTTTCTGTGTATCCGCATAGTAAGTTTAGTAATCTTATATAATTATATCAGAGGTATGAAAGTATTGAAATTCGGTGGAACATCTGTTGGTTCTGTCAACAGTATGTTGAGTGTAAAGAAAATAGTCGAGGCTATCGATGAAAAAGTCATCGTTGTTGTATCTGCATTAGGGGGAATTACCGACAAATTGATAAAAACTTCGAAGATGGCAGCAGAAGGAGATTCGGCTTATGAGAAAGAAATGAAGGAAATAGTAAACCGTCATATCGAAATGGTTTATACTGTTATTCCGGCCGGAAAGGACAGGGAAATACTTCTTGATCAGGTAAACGAACTTCTTAGTGAACTTAAAAATATATTTCAGGGAATATTTCTTATACGTGACCTCTCTCCAAAGACTTCGGCTACTATAGTAAGTTATGGAGAACGCCTTTCATCCAGTATAGTTGCAAAACTTATTGATGGAGCAGAATGGTATGATTCACGCAAGTTTATCAAAACAGAAAAAAAACACAACAAACATATTCTTGATTCTGATTTGACTAACGAACTTGTAAGGGAAACATTCAGTGAACTGCCTAAGGTTGCCTTAGTACCTGGATTTATTTCTACAGACAAGAATACAGGTGAAGTTACAAATCTTGGTCGCGGTGGTTCTGACTATACTGCGGCAATAATTGCAGCTGCGCTCGATGCCGATATACTTGAAATATGGACTGATGTTGACGGATTCATGACTGCCGACCCGAGGGTAATAAGTACTGCATATCCTATAACAGAATTGAGCTATGTAGAGGCTATGGAACTTTGCAACTTCGGTGCGAAGGTAGTTTATCCTCCAACTATATATCCTGTTTGTCATAAAAACATTCCTGTATTAATTAAGAATACATTTAATCCTGACGCTCCGGGAACAATTATAAAACAGGATGCCGATCATTTTTCTAAGCCTATTAAAGGTATATCTTCTATAAATGATACTTGTCTTATCACAATGACTGGTCTTGGAATGGTTGGTGTTATAGGTGTGAACCACAGAATATTCAAGACTCTTGCAGAAAACGGAATAAGTGTGTTCCTGGTATCTCAGGCTTCATCTGAGAATTCAACATCTATAGGTGTAAGGAACGAAGATGCAGAACTGGCTTGCGAAGTACTTAATGCTGAGTTTGCAAAGGAAATTGAAATGGGAGAGATTTCTCCGATGATGGCAGAAGGAAACCTGGCTACTGTGGCTATCGTAGGTGAGAATATGAAGCATACTCCTGGTATTGCCGGAAAATTATTCGGAACTCTCGGACGTAATGGTATTAATGTTATTGCTTGTGCACAGGGAGCTTCAGAAACAAATATTTCGTTTGTGGTAGAGGCATCTTCATTACGCAAGACTTTGAATGTAATACATGATTCTTTTTTCTTGTCTGAGTACCAAGTATTGAATCTTTTTATTTGCGGTATTGGTACTGTGGGAAACAGCCTGATTGAGCAGATTCACAGTCAGCAGGAAAAACTCATGAAGGAAAGAGGATTGAAGTTGCGTGTAGTGGGTATTGCAAATGGTCATCAGGCATATTTCACACGTCGTGGCATCAATCTTGAAAATTATCGTAAAGAACTTGAAGAAAAGGGTATTCCGTCTTCTCCTCAGGTGCTTCTTGATGAGATAATAGGTATGAATATCTTTAATTCTGTATTTGTGGACTGTACAGCAAGCCCTGCAATAGCCGGACTTTATAAAGATTTTCTAAGTCATAATATTTCGGTTGTTGCTGCCAACAAAATTGCAGCTTCTTCTGAATATGAGATATATGAAGAACTTAAACAGATAGCGCGCCAAAGAGGTGTAAAGTTTCTGTTTGAAACAAATGTAGGAGCAGGTTTACCTGTTATAAACACTATAAATGACCTGATTTACAGTGGTGATAAGATATTGAAAATAGAAGCTGTGGTAAGTGGAACACTCAACTTTATATTCAATACAATAAGTAAGGATACACCATTGAGCAAGACTATCCGTCTGGCAAAGGATGGCGGGTACTCTGAACCAGATCCAAGAATCGACCTAAGCGGAAAGGATGTTGTAAGAAAGCTTGTTATTCTGGCAAGAGAAGCTGGATACAGAATTAATCAGGAAGATGTAGAAAAGAATCTGTTTATTCCTGATGAGTATTTCGAGGGTTCGATTGATGATTTCTGGAAAAAAATTCCAAATTTGGATGCAGATTTTGAGGCAAAAAGGGAAATTCTTGAAGCAGAGGGTAAGAGGTGGAGGTTTGTTGCCCGCCTTGAAAATGGTAAGGGTAGCGTATCTCTTCAGGAAGTGGAACATGAACATCCTTTCTATAATCTTGCCGGTACTAACAATATAATCTTGCTTACAACAGAAAGATATAACGAGTATCCGATGCTTATTCAGGGATATGGAGCAGGTGCAAGTGTTACTGCAGCCGGAGTATTTGCCGATATAATGAGCATTGCCAATGTGTAATATAAATGATGGAAAACAGTGAATGTGCAGATAAATCAAGAATTTAATAAACGGGATATAATAAACAGTGATAAATAATGAGTGAATAATGAGTGAGTTGTGAATGTAAAAACAGTGAATGAAAAACAAAAATGAGAGAGTTATGAAACACATAATTATTTTGGGCGATGGTATGGCCGACTGGCCTGTACCTGCCTTAGGGGACAAAACATTACTGCAATATGCCTATACTCCTTATATGGACAAACTTGCTTCCATGGGGCGTACAGGTATGCTTAAAACTGTGGCAGATGGATTTCATCCGGGAAGTGAAGTCGCAAACATGTCGGTTATGGGATATGATCTTCCTACAGTTTATGAAGGAAGGGGAGTGCTTGAGGCTGCAAGTATAGGTGTAGACCTTGAACCTGATGATATGGCTATGCGATGTAATATAATATGTGTAGATGGCGAGACTCTTAAGAATCATTCGGCAGGACACATAACAACTGAAGAAGCTGATGAATTGATTAGGTTCTTGAACGAAAAGCTTGGTTCGGAGCGTATACATTTTTATACAGGGGTACAGTACCGGCATTTGCTTGTAATAAAAGGTGGTAACAAAAATTTGCATTGTGTACCTCCTCATGATATACCTTTACAACCGTTTCGTTCAAATATGATAAAAGCTGAATGTGCAGAAGCTCAGGAAACAGCTAATATTCTGAATGCATTAATTCTTAAATCCCAGGAGATATTGGCTTCACATCCAGTAAATCTGAAACGTGTTTCTGAAGGAAAAGATCCTGCCAACAGTATATGGCCATGGAGTCCTGGCTATCGTCCTAAGATGGAACCTCTTTCATTAAAGTATCCTCAGATTAAAAAGGGGGCTGTAATAACAGCAGTAGACTTGATTCGTGGTATAGGACGATATGCAGGTCTGCGTTGCATTGATGTGGAAGGTGCTACCGGACTTTATAATACTAATTATGAAGGAAAGGCTCAAGCTGCTATTGAAGCATTGAAAACAGATGATTTTGTATATCTTCATATTGAAGCAAGTGATGAGGCTGGACATGAAGGAGATTTGAATCTTAAACTACAGACTATTGAGAATCTTGATAGAAGAGTTATAGGTCCGATTTATGAGAGTATTAAAAACTGGGATGAACCTGTGGCTATAGCTATACTTCCGGATCATCCTACTCCTGTAGCCCACAGAACTCATACTAATGAACCTGTACCATTTCTTATATATTATCCTGGAATTGAACCTGATAGCGTACAGACCTACAGTGAAGTTTCGTGCAAAAACGGTGTTTATGGAATAATGGAGAAAGATGGGTTTATGAATGAATTTATGGATATCTGTTAGAGTTTGGCATGAGTCTGTTTAGATTATCGAATATCTGTAAGGTTAGTCTATATCCTTAAAACTATATATGAATAATATATATAACTGATATTCAGATGGATATTGGTGTTAAGATGAATTATAAACAAAAACAAGTGAATGATTATGAAATACTATAGCACAAATAAAGAAGCAAAAGATGCAACACTTGAGGAAGCTGTTGTAAAGGGTTTGGCGTCAGATAAAGGTCTGTATATGCCGTATTCTATAAAGCCACTGCCGCAATCATTTTTTGATGAAATAGAAAATCTTACATTTCAGGAAATAGCATATCGTGTAGCTGATGCATTCTTTGGTGAAGATGTCCCGGCTGAAATATTGAAACATATAGTTTATGATACATTGAGTTTTGATGTTCCTGCAGTCAAGGTAAAGGAAAATATCTACTCTCTTGAATTGTTTCATGGTCCTACTCTGGCTTTCAAGGATGTAGGCGGACGGTTTATGGCACGTCTTTTGGGATATTTCATCCGTAAAGAAGGTAAGAAAGAGGTAAATGTTCTTGTTGCTACATCCGGTGATACAGGTAGTGCGGTAGCAAATGGCTTTCTCGGTGTGGAAGGAATTCATGTGTATGTTCTTTATCCTAAGGGTAAGGTAAGTGAGATTCAGGAAAAACAGTTTACTACATTAGGTAAGAATATTACTGCTATTGAAGTTGATGGAACATTTGATGATTGTCAGGCTCTTGTGAAGAATGCATTTATGGATAAGGAACTAAATGCACATATGCAACTTACGTCTGCCAATTCAATAAATGTTGCCCGTTTTCTGCCGCAGTCTTTCTATTATTTTTATGCATATGCACAGATGAAAAAATTGGGTAAGGCCGATAATCTTGTAGTATGTGTGCCAAGCGGTAATTTTGGAAACATTACTGCTGGTCTTTTCGGTAAGAAAATGGGTTTGCCTATTAGTCGTTTTATTGCTGCAAATAACCGTAATGATATCTTTTATCAGTATCTGAAAACTGGTGAGTATAATCCTCGCCCTTCTGTTGCAACAATAGCCAATGCCATGGATGTTGGTAATCCAAGTAACTTTGCACGTATAATGGACCTTTATGGCGGTAATCATGAGGCTATTTGTTCTGAAATATCTGGTGAGGCATATACAGATGAACAGATAAGTGAGACAGTGCAAAAAGTTTATGAAGAAACAGGATATTTGTTAGATCCTCATGGAGCATGTGGTTACCGTGCTTTATCTGAGGAATTGAAGCCTGATGAAACTGGTATATTCCTTGAAACAGCTCATCCTGCCAAGTTCCTTCAGACAGTTAGTGACATTATAGGTACTGAAGTGAAAATACCGGAAAAACTTCAGGAGTTTATGAGAGGAAAGAAACTTAGCATTCCTATGACTAAAGAATTTTCCGATTTCAAGAAGTATCTTATGAGTAAGTAGTACTTATTTATAACAAGGCATAAAATTTTAGGGTAATATATTGTTTGAAAATTATAGCTCATACAATATATTACCCTTTTTTATATTATTGCTTCTGTAAATGAATTGTTTTCTGTCTATTTACAGTTTTAAGGTTTTAATTTCTCGTTTTACAGTTTCAATTTCTTTGTAACAAATTCTTTTACAAACTCTACGGTTCCATCAATACCCAAAACTGAAGAATCTACACATAAATGATATGTAGCTGCAGCTCCCCATGTCTTATAACTATAATAATTGTAGTATGAAGAACGCTTCTTATCTGCTTTTTCCATAAGATCTTCTGCTTCTTCTGCACTGATATTTAGAGTACTCATTAATCTTTCTATCCTTGCTTCCGGTGAAGAAGAAATAAAAACATTGGCACATCTGGGGTGATCACGCAGGATGTAGTCGGCACATCGACCAACAAACAGGCATGAATGTTTTTCTGCCAGATCCCTTATTACATCACTTTGAATTTTGAAAAGTGAATCATTACTTAAATAAGAGTTGTAAGGATAGGCTCCTTCAGTAATAAAAGGAAAACGTGAACCGAACAATCCTCCCAAAATAGTTTTTGATGCTTTTTCATCGGCTTGCTCGAAAAACTCACGGCACAAACCACTTTCTTTTGAGGCAAGGTTAATAAGTTCTTTATCGTAGAAAGCTATGCCAAGCTGTTTTGCCAATTTTTCGCCTATTTCTTTTCCGCCACTGCCAAGTTGACGTCCGAGGTTTATAACAAATTTATCGTTCATAGTCAGAAAATTTAATGTTTCTTATAGTACAAAAATAATATTTGTGAGCCATTTTTCAAAATTTAATAGAAAAAATATGTTTATGTACTTATAAAATATATTCTTGTTGTAATGCTTTGGTTTATAGTTTTTTACAGTTTTTGTTTTGGACTTTGATTATAGTATTTTGGACTTTAGAGCTAGAAAAAAAATAGTATTTACAGTTGTTTGTACTTTAGAGAAAGTCTTACTGAGGTAACTGTCGTATGTTTGCGGTGTAGTTAACAAAAATAATAAATGTATTTATGAAAAAGACTTTCTTATTTCTAATGCTTGCTGCTGTAGGTAGTGGCTTGTATGCTGAGAATTTCACAGTAAAATCTCCAAATTCTCAAATTGCAGTGAATGTTGAAACAGGTGAAAATACAACATATTCTGTTGTATTTAAAGGTAAAACTATCATTAATCCTTCACCAATTTCCATGACTTTCGATAATGGTATTGTTATTGGACGCAATATGAAGGTTATAAATGTAGAAAACTATAGTGAAGATAAAACTATAATTCCGGTTGTTCGTCAGAAAGGTGATAAGATTCAGGATACTTATAATGAGATGGTGTTGAGTGCAGATAATTATCGTATTCATTTCCGTGTATACGATGATGGTTTGGCATATCGTTTCCATACAAACTTCAGTGATTCAGTAAAAGTGTTAAGTGAAGAAGCTACATTCTGTTTCCCGGAAGATTATAATACATTGTTCCCGGAAGAAAAAACGATGTTATCTGCCCAGCAGCCTCTATTCAAGCCTATGAAATTATCAGAAATTTCAACAGATAGATTTTGTAGTACTCCTATGTTAATAAAGCTTGATGAAAATGCCCGTTTGTTTATAAGTGAGTCTGATCTTGAAAGTTATCCTGGAATGTTTTTGAAGAAACAGGGTAAATATGAAATGGCAGGAAAATACGCAGCTGTTTCCTTGGAAGACCAAAAGACAGATGATCGTCAGATATTTCCAACTAAACGTGCAGATTATATAGCTCATGTTAGCGGAACCAGAAATTTCCCTTGGAGAGCAATGATTGTGGCAGAAAATGATGCAAATCTTGTTACTAACCAACTTATATACAAACTTGCTCCAGAATCTGAAGGTGATTTTTCTTGGGTTAAACCAGGCAAAATAGCATGGGATTGGTATAATGCACTGATTCTTACTGGTGTAGACTTTAAATGTGGCATTAATAATGATACTTATAAATACTATATTGATTTTGCTTCAAAATATGGTATAGAATACGTTGTAATAGACGATGGATGGTCTGAAGCATGGGATGTTACAAAGACTATTCCTGAAATCAACATGGAAGAACTTGTAGCCTATGGAAAAAAGAAAAATGTAGATTTGATATTATGGGTTTCTTGGGCTCCGTTCCGTGAGAAAATTGATGAAGCATTCGACTTGTTCCAAAAATGGGGAATAAAGGGAATAAAAATGGATTTTATGAACCGTGATGATCAGGAAATGGTTGATTTCTATTACGAAGTAGCCAGAAAAGCTGTAGAACACAAGATGTTGGTAGATTTCCATGGAGCATATAAACCTACAGGTTGGTTGAGAACTTTCCCTAATGTATTGTCATCTGAAGGAGTTGCAGGGTTGGAAAATCACAAATGGGGCAGTTTTGTAACACCAGAACATAATGTGACTCTTCCATTTACACGTATGGTTGCTGGTCCTATGGATTACACTCCAGGTGCAATGAAAAACTTACATGAAAAAGACCATAAGGTATGGTTTAATTTACCGGCGTCTGTTGGAACACGTTGTCATCAGTTGGGTATGTATGTAGTTTATGAAAGCCCACTTCAAATGTTGGCCGATTCACCTTCCGAATATTATAAAGAACCAGAATGTATGGAGTTCCTTAGCCAAGTTCCTGTTGTTTGGGATGAAACAAAAGTTTTGAAGGCTTCTGTAGGAGAGTATATTGTTGTAGCTCGCCGTAGTGGAAATACTTGGTTTATTGGAGGTATGGTAGGTAAGAAAGGACAAAAATTCGATATCAATCTTGATTTTATCAAAGGAAATAAGACAATGATAAGTTGGGAAGATGGTGTAAATGTCGATATGAATGCCGAAGATTTTGCCAAAAGAACAAAAAAAGTAAAAAAAGGTGATACTGTTTCAATAAACATGTACGACGGTGGTGGATTTGTTGCTGTTATCAAGTAAGTTATTAAACCAAAACTAAATACTTTATCAATGAAAACATTACAATCTAAATCTAAATGTAAGCATATCCTGATAGCAGGTATGCTTACATGGGGAGTGTTGCCTTATGCAGCGGCTTCCAATGAAAACACAATGCATTTTGAAGGTACATCTGTAGAACAACAGAATGAAACTGTTAAAGGTACGGTTTTAGATAAAAAAACCGGCGAACCTATTATTGGTGCCAATATAGTAGTAAAAGGAACAACTAATGGTGTAATTACTGATATAGACGGAAATTATACTTTACAGGCTCCTGTTGGTTCCATTCTTGAAATATCTTATATTGGTTATCAAACTATTGAAATTACAGCAACAAATCAAGTTCAGGTGGTGGAATTGTCAGAAGATACAGAAGTATTGGAAGAAGTTGTTGTTGTTGGTTATGGAGTTCAGAAAAAAGCAACAGTGACAGGTGCGGTTGCTACAGTTAAAGGTAGCGATTTAAAATCTGTAGGTAATGCAAACGTAACCAATACTTTTGCCGGAAAAATACCCGGTGTTATTACAACTAACCGCTCTGGTGAACCTGGAAGTGACTGGTCAGATATTTTTATTCGCGGTAAAGGTTCATTAAACGACAATAGTCCGTTGATTGTTATTGATGGTGTAGCCGATAGAAATGGCATAAGTAATCTGGAACGATTAAATCCTAATGACATAGAGTCTATAAATGTATTAAAGGATGCTTCAGCAGCAATATATGGTGCCCAGGCTGCAAATGGAGTTATATTGGTTACTACGAAGCGTGGCTCATCGGCCAATGGAAAGCCTGTAGTTAATTATAATGCTTCTGTAACATTGGCTCAGAATACCAGAACTCCCAATTTGATGAATGCATATGAGTACATGACTTTTGCCGATGAAATTCGTAAATATAAAGGACAGGCTCCGCTTTATGATGGTATTAAAGAAGGATACTTGGATGGAACCATTAATCGTGACCAGTATGGTGATACAGATTGGATGGATGCTATCTTCCGTAAAGTAGCTCCTCAAACCCGTCATGCTCTCTCAGTTAATGGTGGTACAGAAAAAATGAAGTATTACGTTTCTGGTGATTTCTCTTATCAGGAACCACAGTACAAGAACACAGTAAATAACTATAATACTTATCAGGTTCGTTCGAATATTGATGCTCAAGTAGCAGAGAATTTTAAAATAGGTGTTAATCTGGATGGCCGTAAGGAACAGCGTAACAAATCTGTTTACTCTACAAGTACAATATTCTGGGAGGCAATGAATGCATATCCATATTTATATGATTATTATCCTAATGGACTTCCCGGACCTGGTTTGTCTCGTGGTAATAATCCGGCAATACTTGCTTCAGGTAAAGATACCGGATACGATAAGATTGATGATTATTTTGTTAATTCAAAATTTTCTTTCGATTTGAATCTTCCGTGGATTACAGAAGGACTTTCGCTCTCCGGTTATGGTGCATTTAACTTCCATTTCCGTAATGAAAAGAAACTTTGGGATGTATGGGATACATATACATATAATTCTCAGACAGGAGAATATGATAAACAAACAACCAATCCTGAAGGTGGTACAATAAAGATGAACCAATCTCATGAGAATAATTTATCCAGAACATTGCACTTGAAATTAAATTATGACCGTGTGTTTGGTGATCACCATGTTAGCGCATTCATAGCATACGAACAAAATAAGTATGGTGGTGAAATGTTTGATGCATTCCGTAATTATTTCTTGAATAGTAAATTAGATTATTTAAGTTTTGGTGGTGATAAGGAAAAAACTAATTCTGGTAAAGGATATGTTTCTGCTCGTCAAAATTTCTTTGGACGTTTCAATTATACATTGAAAGACAGATATATGTTCGAATTGACAGTAAGACATGACGGTTCTATGAATTTTGCTCCAGGACATCGGTGGGGTACATTCCCAGGTTTGTCGGCTGGATGGCGTTTGAGTGAAGAGAAATTTATAAAAGAGAGATTCGATTTTATTAATGATTTGAAACTGCGTGCTTCATGGGGTAAATTAGGTAATGACAGAATAGATCCTTTCCAGTTTATTAACCCTTATATTATGCAGGACGGTGCTATTTTGGGAGTTACTCCAACAATAGGAAAAGCTATTTATCCAGGTGTATTGGCAAACCCTAATGTTACATGGGAAAAAGTTGATTCTAAGAACATAGCAGTAGATGGTAACTTCTGGAATGGAATGTTAGGATTTACAGTTGAATATTTCTTCCAGAAAAGAAAAGACATTCTGACTCAGCGTCAGGCTTCTATTCCATATTATACAGGTTTGGTTAATACATTGCCTTCAGAAAATCTTGGTGAGGTAAATAATCAAGGTATTGAATTAATGCTTAGTCATAGAAAAACAATAGGAGATATAAATTACTATGTTAGTGGTAATTTTACATTTGCAAAAAATAAAATTGTATTCTTTGACGAAGCTGCAAATATTCCTGAATGGCAAAGACAGACAGGCCGTTCTATGGATACATGGTTAATGTATAAGACCGACGGTATCTATCAGACATGGGATGAAATTAATGATACTCCACACCTCCCAGGCACACAACCAGGTGATATAAAGTATGTGGATATTGATGGTGACAATCAAATAACAGACAACGACCGTATCAGAAGCGATTACAGTAATGTTCCTGAAATAGTTTATGGTATTAATTATGGTATTTCATGGAAAGGACTTGAATTAAGTATGATGTGGACCGGTCAGGCAAGATCTTCTCAAATGATTGTACCTTATTCTTATAATTTGGATAAGGATATATATAACAATCGCTGGATATCTGCAGAATCTACACCGAATTCAAAGTATCCTAGAGCATTCGACAAGGATGATCAGATTAATACTAAATGGAGTGATTTTTGGCTTTATGACACTTCATTCATCCGTTTGAAGAATGTAGAAATAGCTTATAATTTACCTCAGAGTGTAGTTGAAAAACTTAAATTACAGAATGTAAGATTATCTCTTTCAGGAACCAATTTGTTGACTTTCGACAAGGTAAAACTTCAGGATCCTGAATCTAATGCTACAGGATTAGGACAGTCTTATCCTTTGTCCAAAACTTATGCATTTGGTATTAACGTAAGTTTCTAAACCTTTAAATGATAAGAAAATGAAAAAGACAATAATAAAAACCATGTGCCTCGGAGCATTAATAGCTTCTATGTCGGCTTGCGATATTTTGGATGTTGAACCATTGGATACTTATACACAGGAAGATGTTTTTACTGATGTAAATTTGTTGAAAGCATATGTACACCGTAATTACACATTACCACAGAATGGTTGGAGTCATAAGGCGTTAAGATTTTCTTGTGACGAGTCGTACAACAATTTTAACTGGGAAGGTTCGTATACTGTACTTGAAGGTGCCGTTACCCCTGATCAGTTAGGTAATTTGGATATTTGGAGCTCTTATTATGAAAACATTAAGAACTGCAATATATTCTTTAATAATATGGATAAGGTTAATTTGGTCGACCAGCCACAAAGGAATTATCTAATAGGAGAAGAATTGTTCTTCAGGGCATATTACTATATGGAATTGGTTAATCGTTATGGTGGTGTACCTCTTATTACTAAAGCTTATCAGTTGGATGATACTGATAAGGTTATGGATATAAAGAGAAATTCTTATGAAGAATGTGTAGACTCCATAGTGAAGTGGTTCGACGAAGCCGCAGAATTACTTCCTGTAAAATATGACAGTGATTTGGACTTTGGCCGTGTAACTAAGGTCGCAGCATTGGCTATGAAAAGTCGTATGCTTCTTTATGCAGCAAGTCCTTGGTGGGGCGTGAGAACTTATAAAGAAGCAGCAGATGCATCAAAAGAGGTAATAGATTTATGCGGTGGAGACGGAAATAATCTTGATCCTGATTATAAAGGTCTGTTCCTTAATCCGTTGAGCAATGAAATAATATTCCAAAGATTATATAATCAGGAGTTTGGTCATTGGTTCGACTGGGAAAATACACCAAATGGTTGGAGTGGATATTCTGCTACATGTGTAACTCAGGAAATGGTCGACAGTTATGAAACTGATGGAGGAAAATTCCCTGATACAGATTGGTATGATGGAAAAACTACTACTACAGTTAATCCATGGGAAAACAGAGATCCAAGATTCTATGCTTCTATAGTATGCGACGGACAAAAGTTTAGAGACCGTGAAATCCAGTTTTGGGTAAATGCACCTGAAAAAGGAGGAGAGAAGCCCTCAAAAGGTGGTCTTGACAGTGAGTTTGGTAGAGATAACTGGAACTATTCGAAGTCTCATTATACTATTCGTAAGTTTATGGATGAAACATTACTGAACTCTTGGAGTGATAAAGGAAAGCAACCTTGGATATATTGTCGTTTGGCTGAAATTTACTTGAATTATGCCGAAGCAATGTATTACTGTGGTAATGAGGAAGTGGCACGTACATATGTAAACTATGTCCGTGAGAGAGCACGAAATATGGTTGGTGCACAGGAAGGTAGCATTAATATGCTTCCTGATGTAACCGAAAGTGGAGAAGCTTTACTGAAGAAGATACAGCAGGAACGTAAAGTTGAATTAGCGTTCGAGGAACACCGTTTCTTTGACGTCAGACGCTGGAAAATAGCAGAATCTACTCAGGTTGGTCAATTCCATGGAATACAGATAGTGAAGAATGAAGATGGTACAAAAGAATATTCGGTCATTAACTTAGGAAACGAACGAGATTTTGATGCATCTAAACATTATCTGGTACCAATTCCTAATTACGAAAGAAGAAAAAATTCGGCCTTGGAACAGAATCCCGGATATTAATTGTTGAATTGTCGTAATATTACATCATTTAAAGCGAGTACTAATTTATTGTATGGTTTGTTTTATTTTTATAAAAGCAATAACTTTACATAGTACTCGCTTTTTTTCTAAATTTATAAACTTAATAATTTATGAACTTATATAAATCACTGTTGTTGTCAAGTCTTTTGTTTACAGCAAATTCTATGTATGCCGAAGATAATACTCGTTGGCAAATTTCATCAGACAAAAGTATTGTTTGGAATGGTAATATCCGTATTCCACATAATGATCATATTGAAATGAGTGGTAAATCTGTTTCTACAGTATTGCGTTACGGTATCGATTCAGAAGGATCATTCATAATAAATAAGAGTATGATTTGGCCGTTATTGAGAACTGTTCCCAATAATACTCATGCCAGTCTTATGCGCCGTTATGACTGGAATGCATTAAGTAGTGTTACAGTAAATGGCCGTAGCTTGCTTGAAAATGAAAAAGTAAATGAAGTAAGTCTGAAAGGAATGCTTACCGTGAAGAGCTCTGTAAATCAAGATTATATAGGCCAGTGGGAAGTAGTAAGAGAATATCTTCCTTCTACAGAATCACCTGCATTAATTGAACTTTATCAGATAATAAACAAAGGTGAACGAAGTCTGTCAGTTGAAATTCCAGCTAATGGATTTATTGCAAAGACAGATCCTTCAAAGGGAGTAAAGGGTTCGTATACTATCGAAGGTAAAGTCTACGATTCAGGCTATTATACACTAAATCCAGGTGATACACTTCGTTTTTCCGCGACTCTGGCTGCTTATAATTCCCAAAATACATCAATAAGTTTAGATGCTTCGGAAGAAAAGTCAAAGAGAGAAGCACTGGTAGATTTTTGGATGAATAATCTAGTACTTGAAACTCCTGACCCAATAATAGATCAGATGTTTGCCTTCTCTAAGATTCGTGCATGTGAAAGTATTTATGAAACCCAGGGTGGACCATTACATGGTCCTGGTGGTGAGTCATACTATGCTGCAATATGGGCCAACGATCAGGCTGAATATATAAATCCATATTTTCCTTTTACAGGATATTCTTACGGAAATGCATCTGCACTCAATTCTTATAAGCACTTTGCACGATTTATGAATGATGAATGGAAGCCTATACCAAGTTCAATCGTAGCAGAAGGTTTGGATATATGGAATGGTGTTGGCGATCGTGGTGATGCAGCTATGATTGCTTATGGTGCTTCACGTTATGCATTGGCTAAAGGTTCTAAGAAAGAGGCAGAAGAATTATGGCCACTGATAACATGGTGTCTGGAATATTGCAAGCGTAAACTTAATGAAGGCGGTGTTGTAGCTTCCGATACCGATGAACTTGAGAACCGTTTTGAATCGGGAGATGCAAACCTATGTACTTCTTCGTTGTATTATGATGCTTTGATATCTGCTTCCTATTTGGCAAAAGAATTGAATAAGGGTAGTAATACTTACCGTGATGAAGCAGAGAAGTTACGTAAGAATATAGAAAAATACTTCGGTGCAAATGTAGAAGGTTTTGATACTTATGCTTATTATAAAGGAAATGATATACTTAGATCCTGGATATGTATTCCTCTTACTGTAGGAATAAATGAACGTGCTGACGGAACAATTTCTGCTTTGTTCTCTCCTCGTTTGTGGACAGAAAATGGTTTGCTTACAGAGGCTGGTAGTGAAACTTTCTGGGACCGTTCTACTCTTTATGCATTGCGTGGAGTTTATGCAGTAGGCGAAACAGAAAAGGCAACAGAATATTTACATCGTTATTCCGAAACAAGATTGCTTGGTGAACATGTTCCTTATGCTATTGAAGCATGGCCTGAAGGAGGTCAGCGTCATCTTTCGGCAGAAAGTGGATTGTATGGACGTATTATTACAGAGGGTATGTTTGGAATTCGTCCTACAGGGTTTAAATCGTTTAACCTCACTCCACGTCTGCCAGAGAACTGGGATACTATGGCCTTGAGAAATATTAATACATTTGCTTCAAACTTTGATATTGAAGTACGCCGTACTGCTCCTGGTAAGCTTCAAGTAAAGGTAGTCGAGAATGGCAAAACAAAAAATTATAATATAAAAGAAGGCAATACATTACAAATTAAATTAAGATAAACCATGAAAAACTTTTTTTATATTGGACTTACAGCATTGGTATTATATGGTTGTGCTTGTAAATCACATAATGAAAAGATTCCAGAACTGACTCTCGAAGAAACTTCTGTTTTTAGTTCTACAGATAAAACTCTGGAAAAATCATATATATGGGCAAAAAAAATGGCTTTGTCCTATTCACACGACGGCAAAGATCCTGTAGGATTATGGTATGAAGCTGCTTTGCCACAGCGTGAAGCATTTTGTATGCGTGACGTGTCTCACCAGTCGGTCGGTGCTCAGATACTGGGTTTAAAGGCACACAATAAAAATATGTTCACTCGTTTTGCCGAAAATATTTCTGAAGGAAAAGACTGGTGTTCTTATTGGGAAATAAACAGATATAATCAACCTGCTCCAGCTGATTATACAAATGACAAAGAGTTCTGGTATAATCTTAATGCAAACTTTGACGTAATGTTTGCATGTCTAAAAATGTATGAGTGGACTGGTGATAATGATTATCTGACTGATTCTGTATTTACAAACTTTTATGATAAAACACTTGACAAGTATCTTGCACACTGGAAAATAGATCCTGACAATATAATGACCCGTCCGCGTTATATGCATCAGCCTGAGAATTTTGACATGAAGAATAATTTCCATACTTGCAGGGGACTCGGTTCCTATGTTGAAAATTTCAGAGGTCTTACAGTAGGTGTAGACTTGATTTCTGCACTTTATGCAGGATGTAAGGCTCATTCGCGTATTGCTGCATTAACAGGTAATGGAGAGATTGCTGAAAGAGATATTCAGCTTGCAAATTCTTATCAGAAAATATTGGAAGAACAATGGTGGGATAGCTCAAATTCACGTTATTATACATTCTGGACTGAAAACCGTGAGTTTCATCGTGGTGAGGGAGTACCATTTATTTTATGGTTCGGTGCGACACAGGATAATGAACGTTTAAATGCTTGCGTTTCTGATATTTTGGCCGAGAAAGATAAATGGAATGTTGAAAATATGTCCGCTTTTCCTGTTATATTTTATAGGTTGGGATATGATGAAGAAGCGTATTCTTATTTGGTTACTTTACCACAGATGAACCGTTGTGAGTATCCTGAAGTATCTTTCGGAGTAGTTGAAGGTGTGGTAGGTGGAATGATGGGAATATCTCCGTCAGCAAGCCAGAAAACAATTTCTACATGTTCACATTTAACAGCTCAGACAAAAGAGGCTGAGGTAAAGAATGTTCCTGTATTTGATGGATACATAACTGTAAAACATAAAGGAACTACAGAGACTTTTATCCAGAATAATACGGGGCTGGATTTAACATGGAATGTTTCATTCCTGGGTAATTATCCTGAAGTAGAAGTGGATGGTAAAACATATCCGGCTATAGTAACTCAAGATTGCAGAAATAAGAGTATTTCCACCGTAAAAGTTAAATTGGAGAAAGGGAAAGGTTTGTGTGCTAAAGTATTATCTGCAAAATAAATAATCAGTAATCTGTTAAGACTGTTTAATGTCTTAATTATTCTTTTGTTGTGGTAAGCGATGGGAGCTATATATAATGCTTCCCATCGCTTTGTTTATATTACTTATTTATTTATATTATTTATTTTACTTTTCTTCTTGAATTCACTCGGCGACATACCGAATTGCTCCTGAAAACATTTCGAGAAGTAAGACGGAGAAGAAAATCCGACTTGGAAACAGGCTTCACTGCTTGACAAATCTTCGTTAATGAGAAGAGAGGCTGCTTTCTTTAATCTGATAAGTCTTATATAATCATTTGGAGTCATTCCTGTTAAAGCTTTTATTTTTGTAAAAAGTCCAGAGCGTGATATTCCTATATCCTGTATCAATAAGTCTATATTGAACTCAGTATCTGTCATTTTCTTTTCTATTATCTTAGTTATTTTGTCTATAAACTGCTTGTCGAGTTTTGACATTCCATTTGAAGATGCACTGTTGTTTATAGAACCAGTTTTGAAACTGTTTCTAAGTCTTTCTTTGTTTTTAATGATACTTCTGATTTGCGCTTTAAGTACTTCTTCCGAAAAAGGTTTCTCAAGATAAACGTCAGCTCCATTATCAAAACCTTCCACATAATCATTTTGAGTAGCTTTAGCTGTAAGTAATACTACTGGTATATGACTTGTGGCTATACTGCCTTTAATCTTTTTGCATAATTCATAACCATTCATTTCAGGCATCATTACATCGCTTATAACAATATCAGGCAATTGCTTATTAAAACTTTTCCATGCCTCTAACCCGTTGTTGGAACATACTACACTGTATGTATCCGAAAGAATTGATACCAAGTACTCTCTAAGGTCGGCATTATCGTCAACTATAAGGATATTATATTTTGGGGATATATTGTCGTCTTCTGAGTCTTCTGTTTCAGAAATACCACCAATAACTTTTGATTCAGGCATCTCGTTTGTAATTGAAGTCTCTTCTGGAACAATCAAATCGAAGTATAGTGAGAAAGCAGATCCTTTCCCTAATTCACTCTCAAGTTTAATTTTACCATTCATCTGGTCTACAAGTTTTTTCACAAACGACAGTCCTATACCAGTACCAATCTTATTATTGTCAGATTCATTTTTATTTGATATCTGATAGAATGGCATAAATATTTTTTCTTTTTCTTGTTCAGCTATACCGTGCCCATTGTCTTTAATCTCAATTTCTATCTGATTGTTTGTTGTAATACTAATGTTTATCCATATATGGTTATCAGTAAATTTCAATGCATTAGACAGAAGATTACTTATAACTTTTGTAAATGCTTCGGTATCGACTCTTGCATAACAAGGCTCTTCGGGATATGTAGTAGTAATATTTACATTTTTTATTTGTGCTGCAGCCTTAAACTGCTGTGACACATTTTCAGTAAGAACTTTTAAATTGCAATCTCTTAAATTAAGTTGCATATTTCCGGTTTCTGCTTTCTGGAAATCCATCAACTGGTTTACAAGGTTTAATAGTCTTAATCCGTTTTTTTCAATTATTTGTAGTTTAGGTCTGATAATATCAATATTTCCAGTTGTTTTCATTGCACTTTCCAGTGGAGCCAGAATAAGTGTTAGCGGAGTGCGTATTTCATGCATAATATTTGTGAAGAAATCAATTTTGCTTTGATATATTTCTTTATCTTTTTCAATAGTTAGCATAAGTATACGCTGTCTGTGTTTTTTATTTATCCTATGTATCAGATAGAATAAACTTCCAATAAATCCCAATATATATATAATAATCATATGTACAGAGAACCACCATGGAGGTAGAACTCTGATGTTTAACGAGATAGCATTGTTGTTCCATATCCCCTCAGAGTTGGCAGCCTTTACCCTAAAAGTATATAATCCTGGAGGAAGATTGGTATATGTTACGTGTGGTGGTTCTGCACTCTCTGTCCATTCTTTTTCAAATCCTTCAAGTTGGTAGCGGTACAAGCATTGTGATGACTTGTCATAGTTAGGATTTGCTACAGAGAAACTGAACATAGACTGCTTATATGAAAGTTTCAACTCTTTTGCGTAGGTTATCGATTCTGTCAGTGGTGAATCTTCTGATAAAACTCTTACTGGTTTGTTGAACAGTTCAAAATCAGACAATATTAAATCTATTTTCTGTGATGTATTCTCTATATTTTGAGGGTTGAATTCATTGAATCCGTTTGTTCCACCTATACAAATAGTACCATCAGGTAATTGTATTCCAGAGTTGGGCATAAATTGATTTCCCTGCAAACCATCATTTTTATCGTACGATTTCAATGAATTGGTTTTTTCGTCAAAACAGAACATCCCATTGCTTGTTGTCATCCAAACGATACCGTTTGAAACAAGAATTTTGTTGATTACACGTATATGTTCCGGAAGATTTATCTTTTTAAAACATTCACTTTCTGCTTCATATTTAACAAGTCCGTCTCCATCACTTCCAAACCAAATATTTCCTTTATCATCAACACATGATGTATTTATGGTACGGCACGGAAGTGAACAACTGTCATCAGGATTAAAATCATAATGAATCCATTCACCCTTATCCCTGTTCTTACAGAATACACCTTTATTGTATGTACATACCCAAAGATTCTTGTTTTTATCTTCAGAAATGTCATTAATACTACTTTGACTCACTTCATAAATTCTTTCAAAATTCTGCTTTGAAGGTATATACCTGTTTAATCCTGATGTAGTACCTATCCATATATTATTCTCAGAGTCTTTACAGATAGAATACACACTTGAAGAATAAAGTGAATTTGGGGAGGAACTGTGCTGATAGTTTTTTTTCTCACCATTCTTCAAATTAAAAACATCCAGTCCACCTGTATAAGTTCCAATAAATAGCATATTGTTATCTTGCAAAATAGCATGAGTATTTTTGTATGTTTGCTTCTTGCCTTTGGTGTATAAAGTATAAGGGATAAAAATATTTTTTGTTCTATCCCAATAAAAAACTCCTTCATCGTCTGTTCCAATCCAAAGATTACCATTATCGGCATGAGCAAAGACACTTATGATTTTTGCATTCAGTCCGTTCGATTGTGGCTGGTGATGTACGAAGTTCTGTTTATGATAAGAAATATGGTTTACTCCGCCGAAGTATGTACCTATCCAGATACCCTTATTCCCGTCTACATAAATTGTTTGTAGATGTTTGTCGCTAAGTCTTTCATTATTATTTGATTCGTATATGAATCTGCCTTCATCTTTATTTATATTGTATTCCAGTAGCCCGTTGTCTGTGGCAATCCATAAAATATCCTGCTCTGGTTCTATGATACTTCTTGCTGGAAGTGGTAATACACTCTTGTCTGACTTATGAACAGATTTTAGTGTCTTTTGTTTTTTGTCAACGAGGGAAAGTCCGGTAGTAAATCCTCCTACCCATAATCTTTTTCTTGAGTCTTCGAATATAGTAAGTATTGCATTATCCGATAAATGAATAAAAGTTTTGAATGTCTTTTTGTTGTCAGAATAACAAAGTATACCTGCATCTTTTGTAGTTGCCCATATATTTCCATCCGAATCTTCCAGTGTATAATATATATAATCAGATTGGATAACTGTCGGAGCCATATAATGATCTATATCTTTCATTTTAGGGTTAAGGCAGAATAATCCTTGTCCCATTGTTGAAATCCAGACTCTGCCTTTGCTGTCTTTCATTATGTGACTAACACTGGTATGTATTTCAATACTAGTGTCTATGATACCATTTAATTTCATAAATTCTTCAGTCTTCATATTTAATACAGAAAGCCCTTTATCACTTCCTATATACAGAAAACAGCTATCTTCCAATACTGTATATATATTTGAGCCTAAAGTAGATATGGAAGAGTTACGCCATACTTTAATTCTATTTCCGTCGAAACTGTGCAGACCATCTATAGTACCAAACCACATTCTTTTTTTTGAATCTTGAGTAATGCTATATACTGCATTGCTGTAAAGGCCATCATCTATAGTATAATAACTGATATTTTTATATGCGTATAAAGGTAAAATACATTGCAGAATTATCAGTATTATTACATTATATCTTATATAGTTTTTCATAAAGTATTGATAAGTTATTTGTTGTATTATATCAGCAAAAATATAAAAAAAAACTGATATTGATATATTGGATATAGTTTTGTTTAGCTATATTCAATATATCAATATCATAGTTTTAAAAAATAGTATAAATATCACATATTATACATTTGTACTATGTTTCCTAAACTTGTCAAACTGTCTGTATAACATAATCGCGGCAAGAACACTTGCTGATATATCAGAAATTGGCATACTTATCCATACACCATGTGAACCATAGAACAATGGAATTATAAACAGACATGGAATGAGAATAAGTACCTGTCGGCTTAATGACAATATAATGGCTTTTCTTGCCATTCCGATACTCTGGAAAAAATTTGATGTAACCATTTGGAAACCTATAATAGGAAAGAACATCACTGTTATTTGTAATCCGTTGGCTGCAAGGTTTATAAGGGTTTCGTCTGTAGTAAAGGCCGAAACTGCAAGTCGTGGCATGAATTCTCCTACAATAAATCCTGAAGTGGTTATTATTGTTGCCACTATCACTGTAAGTTTCATTACATGATTAACTCTGTGATATTGTTTTGCTCCAAAATTATAACCTGCTATAGGCTGCATACCTTGATTTAGACCTATGACAATCATTACAAAGAAAAATACAATTCTGTTTACTATACCAAAAGCACCTATAGCAAGGTCTCCATCATATAGCTTTAGTCCTTTATTAATAAGAATTACTATAAAGCAAGACGCCAGATTCATAAGAAATGGAGCCATGCCTATACCTATAATGTTAGAGACAAGGGAACCATGTAAATGATAAATACCTTTCTTGAAATGTAACAGTTCATCTTTATTGCTGAAAATTTTTATAAGCCATACTAGTGAAATTATCTGTGCCAGTATAGTAGCTATGGCAGCTCCCTTTATGCCCCATCCGAAACCATATATAAACAAAGGGTCGAGTATTGTATTTATAACAACAGTCAGAATTGTTGCAAACATAGCTTTCTGAGGATGTCCGGCCGAGCGTAAACATGAGTTAAGCCCCAAATACAGATGAGTAATCACATTACCCAACAATATAGTAATCATATAATCCCTTGCATAAGGAATTGTTGCTTCGCTGGCTCCGAAGAAATAAAGAATAGGGTCAAGAAAAACCAGTGCAAAAATTGAAAAAACTATACCCATTATTACGTTGAGGGTAACTACATTCCCAAGAATACGTTGAGCCGATACATAATCCTTCTGACCAAGCTTTACGGAAATAAGTGTTGAGGCACCTACACCCACAAGCGATCCAAATGCAGCAGCTAGATTCATTAGCGGAAATGTAATGGCGAGGCCGGAAATAGCCATTGGTCCTACGCCGTGACCTATAAAAATGCTGTCCACCATGTTGTATAGGGAAGAAGCCGTCATAGCAATGATGGCTGGTACAGCATATTGAGTAAGAAGTTTACCGATAGGCTCGGTTCCAAGTTCAGTTGCAGTTCCTTTTTGTGACATATTGAGTTGTTTTATTGTTATTTTAGTTGTATAAGCATGCAGAAAATGACTGTAAGTCTGAATATTCAAAACATACAAAACATTATATTTCCGTTTGGAATTTTGTTTAGAAAGATGTAAACAGGAAATATCGTGCAAAGTTACATTATTTACTTCATATCTATGTTATTCTCAGGCATTGTTTTAACAAGTTGGAGCTATGATTGAGAAAGTTTATGTATCTTTGTCGCCTGAAATCCATTTTAAGAATATAGAGAGATGAGAGTTAGACTAATTATCCTTGCCATAATTATGGCATTCGTTGGTGAATCTGTATATGCGTCCAATCCTAAGGCATACAGATATAGAGTACAGTTTAAAGATAAGTCACAAACCACATATTCTATAGGAAACCCTGAAGAATATTTGTCATTGAGAGCAATTGAAAGAAGGAAGCGTCAGGGAATTTCAATAGACTCTACAGATATTCCAGTATGTGATAAATACATAAAGACTTTGATTTCTCAGGGAGGAAAATACATTCTTTCGAGCAAATGGAATAATACTGCACTGATAGAAGTTGCCAATGAAGAAACTGCTGCAAAATTCCTGGACAACAGTTTTGTAAAGAGTGTCAGAAAAGTGTGGATTTCTCCAGATACTATTTTCCCACGGAATAAGGATAGAAAGAAAGAGGTCACAAATGAATGGAAGAAAACCCACGATTTTTATGGTGCTGCGGCAGAACAGATAAGAATACATCATGGCGACAGCTTGCATAATGCCGGATTCAGAGGAAAAGGCATGCATGTGGCTGTAATAGATGCAGGATATTATAATGTAGACAAGATGAAATTCTTCAAGAAACTGAATATTTTGGGAACAAAAGACTTTGTCGATCCTAATTCAGACATTTATGCCGAGCACAATCATGGTCTTAAGGTCCTTTCATGTATGGCTGTAGATATGCCTCACGTTATGGTTGGTACTGCCCCAGAAGCATCATACTGGCTGTTAAGAAGTGAAGATAATGACACCGAACAACCGGCTGAAGAAGATTATTGGGCAGCAGCAATAGAGTTTGCCGACAGTGTAGGAGTGGATGTGGTAAACACTTCCCTGGGATATTATTCTTTCGACAGAGATGAAGATAATTATTCATATCGTGATCTTGACGGGCGTACATCACTTATGTCGTGTTCTGCATCAATGGCCGGTAAGAAAGGAATGCTTGTTATATGCAGTGCAGGTAATTCTGGTACTTCAAGCTGGAAAAAAATTACTCCTCCTGGGGATGCCGAAAATATTCTTACAGTGGGAGCGGTTAATACCGATGGACTTAATGCAGACTTTTCATCAGTAGGGAACACATCCGACGGAAGAATAAAGCCGGATATTATGGCAGTTGGATTCCGTTCAACTATAGCCGGTACCAATGGTGGTACGGCATATGGCAACGGCACATCCTTTGCTTCACCTATATTCTGCGGACTTGTTACCTGTTTGTGGCAGGCGTGTCCATGGTTAACTGTTTCACAGATTATCGACATTGTACATAAAGCATCCGACCGCTATGAGTATCCTGATAATATTTTCGGATACGGAATAACAGATATCTGGAAAGCATATAAACTTGCAAAAGATCTTCAGCCGGAAAAGTAATATTTAAGAGTAACAGAATATTCTAATAGCATGTAATACAATATTTTGAAAGTACATGGAGCAAACTATCTTATCATTATATGAACTCAATACACTGGTTCGTCGCGGATTACGTGCCTGTTTTCCTGATGAATACTGGGTTCAGGCAGAACTGAGTGATGTCCGTACGAATTATTCTGGACATTGCTATATGGAGTTTGTCCAAAAAGATACCAGTAGCAATTCTCTTGTTGCAAAGGCCAGAGGTATGATATGGAGCAACGTATTTGTACGCTTGAAACCTTATTTCGAGCGTGAAACAGGGCAGGCATTCGTTTCTGGTATAAAGGTATTGGTTAAGGTAACTGTAGATTTCCATGAACTATATGGGTATTCGCTTACAGTAGTAGATATTGATCCAACTTATACTATTGGCGATATGGCACGCCGTCGTAAGGAGATACTCCTGAAGCTTGAATCAGAAGGAATACTCACCATGAACAAAGAATTACAGTTGCCCGTTCCTGTTCAGAGAATAGCTGTTATATCATCAGCTACTGCTGCCGGATATGGAGACTTCTGTAATCAGTTGGAAAACAATAAATTTGGTTTTGCCTTTACTACACGTCTTTTTCCTTCTGTAATGCAAGGCGATAAGGTAGAGTCTTCAATCATTGCTTCGCTCGAAAAAATATATAATGAAATAGATAAATGGGATGTGGTGGTAATAATACGTGGTGGAGGAGCAACCTCCGACTTGTCTGGATTTGATACTTATAATCTGGCAGCCCATTGTGCACAGTTTCCCTTACCAATAATAACAGGTATAGGTCACGAACGTGATGATACGGTGCTTGACCTCATATCGCATACCCGTGTGAAGACACCTACTGCTGCGGCAGAATTTCTTATAAACAGAATGTTTGAAACTGCCACTGCACTTGAGCAGTTGGCTTCTTCCATTTACGAAATTATACCTCAAAGACTGCAAAGGGAATCAGAACGTATTGAGCGTATGATAACTCGTGTACCGAGCATGGTACAGTCTCGTCTGCAGCGGGAAATATTACGTTGCGAAAGAATGACAAATAAGATAGAAATGTCGTGGAACAACAGGCTGATGAGGGAGAACTACCGTCTTGACATTCTTCCAAGAATTGTTACTGTTCTGGAGTCGCGTATTCAGAAGGAAACGCACCGTCTTGAACTGCTTGAGCATAAAGTAAAAGCCTCATCGCCCGAACTGTTGCTTAAGAAAGGTTATAGCATCACCATTAAAAAAGGTAAGGCTGTAACGGATATATCTCAGCTGAAACCTGGTGATGAAGTCGAAACAAGGGTAGCAATAGGCAGATTCGTCAGTGTTGTAAAAGAATTGGCAAATGATAATGAACATTAGAAATGTATAAATAACATATTTGCAACCACATTTTGAAAATCATTAATAAACCGTAATTTATAGGAATATATAAAATAACAACTTAAAAAATATATAATATGGCAGCAAAAAAAGAAACATATACTGAAGCTATGAAAAAGCTTGAGGCTATAGTTGCTAAGATAGAAAGCAATGAACTCGATATAGATCAACTGGGTGAAAATCTGCAGGAGGCCCAGAAGCTTATAAAGTTTTGTAGAGAAAAACTTTATAAGGCTGATACAGAAATAAAGAAAATGCTCGAAGAAGGTCGTGAAGAAGGAAAATAGTATATAAATTAACAATAAAGTATAGGATTAGCTATGAAAGCGCAAAAAAATTCATTGTATATATTGGGGACGATAATACTGTTTGTTGTTATTGTCTGGTATAACATAAGATATTTTGCTTATAATTACCCATATATAGAACAATTGGATATGTTCTTATATGACTCAGATTATGCATCAGACCGAATATTTCAAGTAGGCGGATTAATGTCATACATTTCTGCATTTTTCACACAGTTTTATATTAGTCCATATTGTGGAGCTGTAATATCAGCAGTTATATTTGTTGTTATAGCCATTGGAATATATGGTATTTGGCGAAAAGTAGCCCCACAATTAATTATGCCGCTTCTTGTACTTCTTCCGGGAATTACACTATTATGGGCTCAGGCCGACTTTAATTATCATTGGTGGGGAACATTTTCTGTAATGTTTTCATTGCTGATAATCAATATTTATATTCGCATAACATCTTTCAGATTACGTTTTGTGCTAATGGCTCTTCTTTCATGGCTGGGATATTATATCACTGGTCCGGCTATATTTATAGCTGTATTTTCAGTTGTTATTTATGATATAATCACCGGAAAACAGCCACAAAGATGGCTAAGCATTATTAATATCCCTTTAAGTATGGCATTGCCATATATATTATATAAAAGTGGGGATTATGCAAATTTGAGTCAAGTGTATAGCTTTGATATGTATTATCATTCACATTTAAGTTCAAAACCTCTTCATTATTATGTAGCTATAGCAGTATTTATAAATGTAGTACTTGCTTCTCTTTTAAAGACATTCAATTATAAAAAATCCACAAAGTTGTCGGTAATATCAATATCTCTGCAAGTTTTACTTTCAGGGTATATTCTACATTCAGGAACTGTTAAATATAATCCCACCCAAAATTACTATGCTAAACAATTGGATTATTATACCCGTACAGGAAAATGGCATGAAATACTTAGTTTCAGTGAGTTGCGTGCCGGCCAGAACTATATGCATACATGTTATCAGAATCTTGCATTGTCTGAACTCGATCTGTTGGGAGATGATTTGCTCAAATATCGTCAGGCAGGAATAAGAGGACTTGTAATACCTTGGAATCAGTCGGTAAGTTCATCAATGTTGCTGAGTGATGTATTCTATAAAATGGGCAATATAGCTCTTTCACAGGAGATGGCTTTCGAAGGGTTGGTAGGTACCGAAAGCTCAATGAACCCTCGAATGCTGATGCGTCTTGCCCAAACGAATCTGATTCTGGGGCATTATGAAGTAGCAGGCAAATATCTATCTATATTGGATAAGACAATTTACTATAAGGATAAGGCTCAATATTACAGAAAATTTATAGAGAATCCTGAACTTATAGAAGAAGATAAAGAATTGGGAGAACTGAGAAAATGTACGGAAGGTACTACCGGACTGGTAAATTCAGGTACATTTATTGAAGGACTATATAAACTTATATCCACCTATGCAGGGTATCCACCTTCTTTGGAATACTATGGAGCCTTATGTCTTTTATCTAAGAATATTCAGGCATTCAATGAGTTGGCCGATAAGTATTTGAGTTTGTCTAAACCAATGCCTTTATATTTTCAGGAGGCATATATAATGATACACGAAAGAGACACAGAAGAGCAGTGGAAAAATTATGGAATAAGCAAAGATGTTATTTCCCGTTTCAAAAGCTACTGCAGTGATGTCATATCTTTGCGTAAAAAGGGTGGAAATATAGCATTTACATTAAAAAATAAATATGCAGATACATATTGGTTCTATTTCATGTTTGCCAAGTAGGCAATAATTATAATTAACTGGACGTTTTAATAGTCAGAAGATTACAGATAATGAAATAAGACTGAATGAAATAAGTACATAGAAAAAATAATTAGTTAATTGTTAACGGTTTTGATATGAAAACTATAAAATATATTATACAACTTATAGCAGTGACAGTGATGACATTTTCAGGTTACTCTTGTGTAAAAATAGATGAGCCGTCTGCTTATTCAGAAGTTACTGAATATCCTGAAATTTATCCCGATTATATAAATGTAACAATACCTGTTAATATAGCTCCATTACGTTTTGGAATAAAAAATGCAGCCGATGAAAGTGTGGTTGTGATAGAAGGTAAAAACGGAAAGAGTGTAATAGGGGCAGAAGATAACAAATTTCTTATAAAAGAGAAAGACTGGAAGCAGATTGTAGGACAGTCGGCTGGTGATTCAGTCTGTGTCAGAGTATATTCAAAAAAAGAAGGAAAATGGTTTGCATACAAACCATTTTCATGGTATATATCACACGATGAGATAGACCAATGGCTGGTATATCGCCTTATTGCACCGGGATATGAACTATGGAATAAAATGGGAATATATCAGAGAAACCTGTCAACTTACTCTGAAAATGTAATCATAAGCAACGAAAACACAGAAAACAACTGTATTAACTGTCATTCTTTCAGCAATAATAGCCCTGAGAACATGTCTTTTCATATGAGAGCAAAACTTGGTGGAACATATATTAAGAAAGAAGGAAATATAAAAAAAATAATACCTTCCGAAATATCAAAAGTCAAATCGTTTGTATATCCTTCATGGCATCCTTCGGGAAGATATATAGCATATTCGAGTAACGATACAAAACAGGCATTTCATTTAAGTGATTCCAACAGAATTGAAGTATACGATTTGTCATCTGATGTCATAGTATTCGATACCCAGGCGCAGAAAGTTCTTACAGACTCTCTTCTGTTTTCATCATCATCGTTTGAAACATTTCCGGCATTTACTCCCGACGGAAAGTCTCTGCTGTTTTGTACAGCAGAAAAAAGAAACATGCCTCAGGAGTTTAAGGAAGTTAAGTATAGTATTTGCTCTATAGGGTTTGATCCCATTTCCGGAACATTCTCCAGCAGTGTAGATACCATATACAACTGTAATATTGATAATGGCAGTGCCTCTTTCCCACGTGTGTCACCCGATGGAAAATTTATGGTTTTCACAAAATCAAATTATGGAAACTTCTCTATATGGCATAAAGAATCTGATTTATATATATATGACTATGAAAATAAAACCATCTCAGAAATGAAGGAAGCCAACAGTAATGATGTAGACAGTTATCATTCATGGAGCAGTAATAGCAGATGGCTTGTTTTTAGCAGTAGGCGTATGGATGGCTTGTATACAAGTCCTTATATTGTTCACATAGATAAGAATGGTAAATGCAGCAAGGCATTCGTTATACCTCAGGAAGATCCTGACTTTTATAAGAAATTTATGTATTCGTTCAATATACCAGAACTTGTGAAGGAGAAAGTAGAGGTAGATACTAAGGAATTACTGAAAGTTTGTAAGTGATTATATGAAATTATATATAGGAATAATTTTTTCATTAATAATCAATTCTGTAAGTTGAAAATACTATATGATAACAGAAATACTTTTTTAAATTCAAAAGTGTTGGAAAATGTAAATTAAAACCTTACTTTTGTCGTCAGAGTATTATAAAAAGGAATAAAAATATTAAATAATATAAGATATGAAAGAAATAGACTGGTCTAATTTGTCATTCGGTTATATGAAGACAGATTACAATGTTCGTTGTTATTATCGCGACGGAAAATGGGGAGAACTTGAACTTTGTTCAGAAGAAACACTTAATATCCATATGGCTGCAACTTGTCTGCACTATGGTCAGGAAGCATTCGAGGGCCTGAAAGCATACAGAGGCAAAGACGGTAAAATCAGAGTTTTCCGTCCGGAAGCCAATGCAGAGCGTTTACAGAGTACATGTAATGGTATTCTTATGCCTGAATTCCCAACAGAATTGTTCTGTGAGGCAGTGCGTAAGGTAGTAAAGGCTAATGAACGATTTATTCCTCCATATGAGAGTGGTGCTTCATTATATATACGTCCTCTTCTTATAGGAACAGGTGCTCAGGTAGGTGTTCATCCTGCAAGCGAATATATGTTTGTGGTGTTTGTTACTCCTGTAGGTCCATACTTTAAGGGTGGATTTGCAACAAATCCATACGTTATTATCCGTCAGTTCGACCGTGCGGCTCCACTTGGTACAGGTACATATAAAGTAGGTGGAAATTATGCAGCAAGCCTTCGTGCCAACAAAATGGCTCATGATGCAGGATATGCAAGTGAGTTCTATCTTGATGCAAAGGAGAAGAAATACATTGACGAATGCGGTGCAGCCAATTTCTTCGGAATTAAAGGTAATACATATGTTACTCCACTCTCTACATCCATTCTTCCTTCTATTACAAACAGAAGTTTGATGCAGTTGGCCGAAGATATGGGTATGAAGGTAGAACGTCGTCCTATACCAGAAGAAGAACTTGAAACATTTGATGAAGCAGGTGCATGTGGAACAGCAGCGGTAATCAGTCCTATAGAACGCATTGATGATTTGGAAAACAATAAGTCTTATGTTATTTCTAAGGACGGAAAACCAGGCCCTATCAGTCAGAAACTTTACAATAAACTTCGTGCTATTCAGTATGGTGATGAAGCGGATCCATACGGATGGGTAATGATAGTTGACTAAATAGTTGTCCCCTTTATGAAAAAATAATGTCATCCCCCGATTTAGATTCTTTCTAATAAATGATTTCTAAAATCGGGGGATGATTTTATGTTATTTAAATGTACTCATATACACACTCATAACACTATTATATAAATTAATTTATAATTCATTTATCTCCTTTTCAGATAAGCCTGTAGCCTTTTGAATTTTGTCAGAAGGTATACCTAATGATTTCATATTTAATGCAATAATTCTTTTTTCCTCTAATTTCCCTTTTTTCTCTCCTTCTTTTATGCCTTCTTTTATGCCTTGTTCAATACCTTCTTTTATGCCTTCTTTTATGCCTTGTTCAATACCTTGCTTTATACCTTCTTTCTTACCTTCTTCCAACCCTCTTTTCCATCCTTCTTCTCTGGCATCCTCTTCTATAATTCTGCTTACTCTAT
>artificially_reared_2__coassemble_55_pt1 | contig 83832 bp, 59 predicted proteins | sample artificially_reared_2__metabat2_high_PE_035 | metagenome-assembled genome bin artificially_reared_2 | reverse complement strand
CCCTCTGATTAACAGTCAGATGCTCTAACCGACTGAGCTACTGAAGAAGGTTTTTTTCTCAATTGCGATGCAAAGATAGTAGGATATTTTGAAATATGCAATATCTTTGCAAAAAAAAATTCAAAAAATGGATAAAATTATAGGTTTAGGCAATGCTTTGGTTGATATTTTAGTGAAAATGAGCGATGATTCTTTACTTGATAAGCTAAATTTACCCAAAGGAAGTATGCAGTTGATAGATGAAAATAAGCTTGAAGAAATAGAATCTGAGTTTAAAAATTTGAAAACTAAACGCTCTACTGGCGGTTCGGCGGGTAATACCATATCTGCTTTGGCCAAATTAGGTGCGGCTCCGGGTTTTATAGGAAAGATTGGTAATGATGAAAATGGAGCATATTTTTCAAAAACTATGCGCAAGAACGGAGTAGATGTACATCTTATTATATCGGAGTTGCAGTCTGGCGTAGCTTCTACATTGGTTTCGTCCGATGGAGAGCGTACATTCGGTACTTATCTTGGTGCATCTTCCACACTTTGTGCAGGCGACCTGTCGAAAGAGATGTTCGAAGGATATTCTTATTTATATGTAGAAGGGTATTTGCTGCAGGACCATGATTTGATGATACGTGCCGTTCAGCTTGCAAAGGAATCTGGGCTTCAGGTTTGTCTCGATATGGCCAGTTATAATATAGTTGAGGCCGAACGGGAATTTTTCGATATGCTTATAACTAAATATGTAGATATAGTTTTTGCCAACGAGTCGGAAGCTTTTGCTCTTACAGGTAAGGAACCTATTGAAGCTCTTAACGAAATTTCATCTAAGTGTAGTGTTGCAATTGTAAAGACAGGCAATAAAGGTTCCTATATAAAGAAAGGAACAGAAGTTATAAATGTTATGGCCGATGAAATGAAAAAGGCAGTAGATACTACCGGTGCCGGAGATTTTTATGCCGCAGGTTTTATGTATGGTCTTACTTGTGGATATTCACTCGAAAAATGTGCCCAAATAAGTACACTTCTTGCCGAAACAGTAATACAGGTACTTGGGACAGAACTTACAAAGAAGAAATGGGACGAAATAAAGTTAAATATTGATACTATTCTGCAGGCATAATCAGAATATTGCTTTTCTTTGCATGTAGTTTGTTTTTTATTATTGCAAAGTAAAAAAGTAAAGAAGATTTATAATATAAAAAGGAAATTATTATTATGAATACAAAGAAAACACTTGTTGGTGTATTTGCCGTACTTTTGGGATTAGGACTTTTAAGTTTCAAAGGTGATGACCGTAATTTTAAAATAGCCAAAAATCTTGATCTCTTCAATGCTATCTTCAAGGAACTTGACATGTTTTATGTAGATACTGTAGATGTGGAGAAGATGATTCAAAACGGAGTGAATGGTATGCTTGCTCTTACAGATCCTTATACAGAATATTATCCAGAAGAGGAGGTGAGCAGCCTTAAAGAGATGATTACAGGAAAATACGGAGGAATTGGAGCTGCTATAAGATATTATGAGGCAGAAGACAGAATTGCTATTGTTGAGCCTACAGAAGGTATGCCTGCAGCCGAAGCCGGAGTTAAGGCAGGCGATATCATTCTTGAAGTTGGAGGTAAAGAAATGCTTCGTGGAGATATGAAGCCTCAGGAATTTTCAAGCAAGGTTAGTGAAGCTTTGCGTGGTGAGCCTGGAACTTCATTTGTCCTTAAAGTATTGCGTCCTGCTAAAAATGACAGTACAGTAATGGAATTCAAGCTTACACGTAAGAACATACGTACCAATCCTGTACCGTATTATGGTATGGTACGCGATAGCATAGGATACATCGCTCTTCAGGGGTTTACAGATAATTGCGCTAAGGATTTCAAGAAATCATTTATAGAACTGAAGCAGAAAGGTGCAAAGTCTCTTATCATAGATCTTAGAGATAATGGTGGAGGCTCTTTAAATGAAGCTGTAGATATCGTAAATCTTTTTGTTCCGAAAGGTCAGGAAGTTGTATATACTAAAGGAAAGATAAAGCAGGCTGATAACTCTTTCAAGACTCTTTATGAGCCTGTAGATACAGAGATTCCTTTGGTAGTATTAGTAAATGGTTCTTCTGCTTCGGCATCGGAAATTCTGAGTGGTTCGCTACAGGATCTTGACCGTGCTGTAATTGTCGGAGCACGTACATATGGCAAGGGACTTGTTCAGACTACCCGTCCTCTTCCATACAACGGAACATTAAAGGTTACAACTTCCAAGTATTATATTCCAAGCGGCCGTTGTATACAAGCTATTGATTATTCTAAGAAAAATGCCGACGGGTCTGTTGCACGTACTCCTGACAGTCTTACAAATGTATTCCATACAGCAATAGGACGTGAGGTCAGAGATGGTGGAGGTATACGTCCGGATATAGAAGTAAAGGGCAGCAAGTTCCCTAATATCATATTCTATTTAATGAATGAAGACATTATATTCGACTATGCAACACAATATTGCTGGAGTCACAAAGCTCCTGCCTCTGTAGATGAATTTAAACTTACAGACGAGGACTATAGTGAATTTAAGGAGCTGGTCAAATCGCGTAAGTTTACTTACGACCGCCAGAGTGAGAAAATGTTGAAATCTCTTAAGGAAGTTGCTGAATTTGAAGGTTACATGGAAGGTGCAAAAGCTGAATTTGAGGCATTGGAGAAGAAACTTAACCATAATCTCGACCGCGATCTTGATACTTTTGCCAAGCAGATAAAGGAATATCTCTCACAGGAAATTATTACAAGATATTTTTATCAGCGAGGAGCTGCAATGGAGCGTCTGAAAGACGATGATAATCTTGAGGAGGCAATAAAAGTATTGAATGATACTGAAAGATATAAAAAGATTCTTTCTGCACCTGTGGAATAAATTTCCCCAATATATTATCAATTATATAAACGGTCATCTCAAAATAATCAGAGATGACCGTTTATTATTTTATTTAGTATAGTGTCTGATAAATCAATTTATATAAATATTATATATAATGCTGTGAAAACTTATCCTTGATCAGTAATTTGTAACCTTACCGGTTTCTCTTTTCAGCTGTTCCATTCTCATCATCATTTGTCGAAGCAGACGAGGTTTCTTTTCAGCCAGATTATTATTTTGTCCCGGGTCTTCTTTTATGTTATATAACTGATATACAGATGAAATTCCAGGGTAGGGTGGTATCATAACCCAATTATTCTGTCTATATGCATAATTCGACATACCTTCAATAACCAATTCCTCTCTTCCTTTGTCGCTATAACCGAGGAAAGCATTAATAGTATTTTGGCTGTCAATCTTATCATTATAAGTTTGTCCCGTCAGAGCTGCCAAAGAAGCCAGCAGATCCATTTGGCAAACGAATGTATCCGATACTCCCGGCTTTATTTTATCAGGCCATCTTAATAAAAACGGGATACATGTACCTCCGTTATACATGGTTGTTTTCCATCCTTTGAACGGACCCGCAGGTTTATGGTCGCCAATCATTTCTTCTGCAAAATCCTTATATCCGTCATCTAGTACCGGTCCGTTGTCACTGGTTAAAATAACTAAAGTGTTTTCTGTCAGCCCTAATTTATCTAACTCCTTAAGGAATTCCTGAACACACCAGTCGGCCTCAAGTATTACATCGCCACGGGGGCCCATACCCGACTTGCCTGCAAATCGTTCATTCGGTACACGCGGAACATGTGGCTGATGTAGACCATAATATAAGAAGAAACGCTTATTTTTATTGTCATTTAAAAAGCCTTTAGCTTTATCAAGGAACAGTTCGGCCATATCTTCATCACGCCACTGAGCTTTTTTACCTCCAGTCTGAAAACCTATGCGTGGAACACCATTGACAATAGAACCCGAATGTCCGACACTAGGATGCATACGTAGCAATTCCGGGTTGTCTTTTCCTGTAGGTTCGCCTTTGAAATTCTCTTTATAGCTGACATAAAGAGGGTCATTTTCTTCCAATCCTACTCCCATGCCGTTCTCAATGAAAATACAGGGAACACGGTCGTTTGTCGCGGCCTGGATGAATGAATAGTCATATCCAACCTCTTTCGCGCCCGGATAAACCTTCTTGTTCCAGTCTACAGCTCCGTCCCCTAGTCCTAGATGCCATTTTCCTACAGCGCCAGTTACATAACCTGCTTTCTGCATGATTTTAGGAAGTGTGATACGTTTTGTATCTATTATTAGAGCAGCGTTTCCAGGCAATATTTTTGCATCGGCATTAGTCCATGGATACATACCGGTAATTAATGAATATCTGCTTGGAGTAGATGTGGCTGCTGTGCAATGCGCATCAGTAAACCTTAGGCCTTCATTTGCAATACGGTCCATTCCTGGAGTATTTATGCTTTTGGCACCATAACAGCTTAAATCTCCGTACCCTAAGTCGTCAGCCTCAATTATGATGATATTGGGAAGCTCTTCATAATTGGTCTGTCCCATAACAGCATTGGGAAAAAATAATCCCAATGCCATTAAATAATAGTTATATTGTATTTTCATTTTCGAGAGATATTATTCTTTTATTTTTATGGTATTATCTCTCAGTTTGCGTAGAATGGTTTGCATTTCGAAAACCTTTTCAGGATACTTAGATGCTACATTCTCGGTTTCATACAGATTCGTCATTTCATAAAGTTGAGGTGTACTCAAGTTTCCTGTTTCAATCTTAGGTCCCCATGTAATCATGGCAGGTCCATCATTAGCCTCTATAAATTTCCAGTCCTTTGTTCTGATGGAAAGCACATGATTGGCTGCAAGTTCTACTACCCATGGACGATCGTTATCGTCTGTACCAATTAAGTTACCAAGTCTGTTATAGCTGTCGGGAGCACTGCCTTTCGGAAGTTTTGCACCAATAAGTTCTCCAAGAGATGCCATCCAGTCAATTTGAGACATAAGTACGTCCGATTTACCTCTTTTAGATATTCCTTTAGGCCATGATACAATAGCCGGAACCATAGTACCACCTTCGAAAGCACTGTATTTATTACCTCTGAACGGACCGGCAGGTTTATGTCCGTTTAATAATTCTTCTGCATTATCATCATAGCCGTCGTCAACAACCGGGCCATTATCGCTCGATAATATAATAAGTGTGTTATCTGCAATACCAAGTTCTTCTAATGTATTCATTAATTGTCCTACACTCCAGTCGAACTGAAGAATTGCATCACCTCTTAATCCCATAGTGCTCTTTCCTCTGAAACGTTCATGAGGGAATCTTGGTACATGAACATCATTTGTTGCAAAATACATAAAGAAAGCATCATCCTTATGAGATTTAATGAAGTCTATTGCATGCGATGTTATAGAGTCGGCAATGTTTTCATCTTTCCACAAAGCTTTACCTCCCCCTTTCATGTATCCGATTCTGCTTATTCCATTTACAATAGACATGTCATGTCCGTGACTCGGTTTCAGATTATATAATAATTCCGGATTATCTTTACCTGTAGGTTCGCCAGGAAAGTTCTCCTTATAACTCACCTCAATTGGTGCAGATGAGTCATGGTTTGCAACCATACCATTTTCAATGAAGACGCAAGGTACACGATCAGCAGTAGCAGCCATAATGTAATGATAATCAAAGCCAAGATCACCTAATCCTGTTGGTAATGGAGCATTCCAGTCTTGCTTTCCGGTTTCTTCACCCAGTCCAAGATGCCATTTCCCAAATGCGGCAGTTACATAGCCGGAATTTTTAAACATATCAGCCATAGTATATTGTCCGGGTTTGATTATCATTCCGGCATTTCCCGCTGCCACGTCTGTTCCCTTTTTTCTCCATGCATATTCTCCGGTAAGTAGAGAGTATCTTGAAGGGGTACTTGTAGCTGCTACAGTATGTACATTCGTAAACTGTATTCCATTTGAGGCCAGTTTATCCACATTAGGAGTCTTTATATTCTTGGCTCCGTAGCATGCCAAATCTCCATATCCAAGGTCATCTGCATAGATAATAATTACATTTGGAAGATTTCTACTTTCTGTTTTGTTGTTCATTGTTTCCGAACCATTGGCGGTTCCTGCAAAACAAGCAGCTCCTGTAATAACAGGCGATAACATAGTTAAGGTTAAGAATTTTTTTTCCATGATATAAATTTAATAAGGTTTATATTTCTTAGCAATATCATTCATTTTTTTTGCAACATTTGGATATGCAAAAATAATATTATGAAGTTCTGAAGGATCATTATTAAGATTATATAATTCTGCTCCATTATTATTTTTGTTTGGTAAGTATTTCCAATTGTCCATTCGTATTGCAATATCACCTCCATTGTTTTGGGTGATTATGTAATCTCTATATTTTTTTGCGGTTGCTGATTTGAAAAGTTCTGAGCCGTCTTTACTGTCATTAAACTTGTTTTTATCAATATTATCTCCTATTAATGACGGGATTGTAGCTAATATATCCATATATATGAATGGTTGCTCTTGTATGAAAGCCTTTTGAACTTTATTAGGCCAAGAATAAATGAAAGGAACTTTATTTCCTCCTTCATGCAAAGAGTACTTTTCTCCTCTAAGATTTGCGTATGGATTATGATTGTTAATGTTTTCTAATGCTCCATCATTATATCCTTCTTTTATCATAGGAGCATTATCACTTGTAACAATAATAATAGTATTGTCATATAATCCTTCTTGTTTTAGAGTTTTTACAACCTCTCCTACGCAAAAATCAAATTCTTGTATAACATCTCCATATATGCCTGCTTCTGATGAGCCTTTAAATTCCTTTGATGGAACACGAGGTTCATGGGCATTGTGACTTGCATAATATAGGAAAAAAGGGTAATTCTTATTTTTCTTAATAAAATCTTTTACTTTACCCAACAAATGTTTTGCCATCTCTTCATCTTTCCATAAAGCATTTTTACCACCTTCCATCCATCCAATTCTACTAATACCGTTTATAATAGTTGCGTCATGGCCTAAATGGTAAGGCAAAGATAATAATTCTGGATTTTCTTTTCCTGTTGGCATATCTCCTATTTTCTTTTTATATGAAACAAAAATAGGATCATCAGGTGATAGCCCAACTACATTTTTGTTTTCTATATATATACATGGAACCCTATCGTTCGTTGCTGGGAAATAATAAGAGTAATCAAATCCAACTTCTGGGGGACCCATTTTAATCTCATTATTAAAGTTTACAGATTCTTCTTTAGATCCTAAACCTAAATGCCATTTACCAACTATTCCAGTATTATAGCCCATATTTTTCATTAGTTTAGGCAATGTTATCTTGTTAATGTCAATGCTTAATGGAGCGTCTGCAGGAAGAATACCAACATTTTTTCTCCATGCATATTCTCCTGTTAAAAGAGCATATCTTGATGGAGACGATGTTGATGCAGGTGAATATGCATTTGTAAATCTAACTCCATTTGTGGCTAGTGCATCAATTGCTGGAGTCTTTATTTTTGTTGCCCCGTAGCATCCTAAATCACCATATCCAATATCATCAGCGAGTATTATTATTATATTGGGCTTACTATTGTTTTGAGCATATAGTGAATAAAAAGGAACTCCTGCTAAACATACGGAAATTAAACATTTATTTATCATGCGTTCTTTTTATTTATATAGATTAGGGTGTATCTACTATTATAAAATAGTTTTTTGATACACCCTTTGAATTTAATTATAGTTATTCTCTTAAATTAGGATTTATATTTTGCTCTGATAGAGGTATTGGCCATTTGTAATCTTGTGGGTTACGAAAATCTCTTCTTCCAACATACCATCTACATGCTCCTGTAGGATCAATTTCTTTAGTAGAGGTAGAATATGATTCAGAAGAAGGATATGGAGCCCCCCAGATTTTTCCTACTAATACTTCATGGGCAATACCCCAACGTAGTAAGTCCCAATAACGTATACCTTCGAAAGCTAATTCTATTCTTCGTTCATTACGTAATATTGAGCGCAATTTCGTTGGATCTGTTTCTGTTTTCTTAGGCATATTAACTCCAGAACGTCCACGAACTTTATTGATTGTAGCATCAAGAATATCTTGATTAATTTGCTGTCCGCTTTCCAATAAACATTCCAAATAGCTAAGTAATACTTCAGAATATCTAATAACAGGTGTAACAACACTATAGCTAGTTAAGTCAGCTATAGGATTTTCATCAAGATATTTTCTCCACATAAATCCGGTTTTTGAAGCTTCTGATGAATAATCCAATCTTTCTTTAAGTGCTGCATCATAATCAGGACTCATTCTATATTCAGTACCCATGAACATTGAGCCATTGTAAAATATGGTATAATCTAATCTTGGATCTCTATTTTCACCAAGATTATTGGGGTTATATCTTGGGTCGGTGTAACTAAAGGGAGTGCCGTCAAGAAACTCATAAGACTCAAATAGACCAGCAGAAGGATTTGATAAACTCCATCCGCCATCTTTTGCCGGAAGTATTTGTTGTGGCATACCACAACCAAAGTAGTTTTCTAAATATGTTATATAATATATGTTTTCTTTATTATTTTCTCCTGTTCCTGCCCAGAATAATTCAGGGTAACTATTATGGATATCATTATCTCCATAATCAATAATTTCTTTATAAACTTTAGCTCCAGATTCCCAATCCTTTAGAAGCATATAAGTTCTTCCTAAAAATGCTAAAGCAGCTTGTTTACATGCTCGTCCTGTTTCAGCAGAAGATATGTCTTTAAATCTTGGTAAATCATTGGCTGCAGCTCTGAATTCTTCTGCACACCAGTCCAGTATATTTTTTTGAGTTTCTTTTTTTACATTATTGGCTTCTTCTCCTGTTAAAACTGTTGTTACCAAAGGTACATCTTTAAAGTAACTAGCTAGATAATGATATTGTGTTGCACGTAAGAATCGTGCTTCTGCAATCATTCTTGTTTTTTCTTCAAAATCAGAAGAGGAATTAATACCCTCAATAAATCTGTTACATTTACCTATGCGTTTGTAAGCAGATGACCAATAATTAGCTATAAATCCATTATTATTAAGCAACTTACCACTTGAAATGTTAAAAAATGGATTATTTTCACCGCGTCGGTCAAAAGCATTGTCTGACAGGTGTTCCATAAATAAAAAACCATGATAAGACCAAAAGTCTGATACACTATATTCTAGTCCGTTGGTAATGTTTCCTCTATATAAAGAAGTAAGAGCTAATTCTGCATTTTTTGAGTCATTCCAAAATGTCTCTTCCGATAAGTTAGTTAGCGGAAATCTTTCAAGATCACATGAATGAAAAGTTGAAGCAATTAGCATAAATGTTATAATAGGATATTTTAGCTTTATCATATTAATCAGAATTTTAGTGTTAAACCAAATGTGTATGTTGATAGTATTGGGTAATAATTACCATTGTCATTGCTTGTTTCTGGATCCCATCCTTCACGAAAACTTTTAAACATGACAGGATTATCAAGACTTATATAAAATCTTATACCTTCAGAACCGAATTTACTTACAAGTTTATTTGGTAATGTGTATCCAATTTGTATATTTCTAACTTTAACATAAGAAGCATCAAGCATCCAATAGTCAGATAATAGCGTATTGTTTGAACCCGCATTTGACATTATTTCAAGCCTTGGATAATCTGGGTATCTGTTGTCTTGTTGTACGTTCCAACAACCATCCATTTGCCATTTTTGTAAACTTCCTTCACCATAAAAAGCCCATCCAGAGTATCCAGACATATAACCTTTGACACCTGCAACTCCTTGTACAAGCATACTAAAATCAATTCCTTTATATTCAGCACCAATATTTAATCCAAATGTATATTTGGGAATTCTTGAACCTAAATATACTTTATCATCTGGAGTTACTTTCCCGTCTCCTGTAACATCAACATATCTGATATCCCCAGCTTGCGAGCCTTTAGCTATTGCACTTTGGTCAACCCAAGACTCAACCTCTGAGTCTGATAAGAATACCCCGTCTGTTAAATATCCATAATACATTTGCATCGGATATCCAATAAATAGATCGGAACCATTACCTATCATTCCATTATTTTGTTGAACGTTACCCATACCAAGGGTAATGACCTTATTTTTTATGATTGAGAAGTTTCCATTTAAGCGGTAATTGAAATCACCAATCTTGTTTTGATGCCCTATTTCGAACTCCCAACCTTTATTCTCAAATTCACCAGTGTTTACTTGCGATAATGAAAGTCCGAAAATAGATGAATAGCTTGCCGCAGGTTTGTATAGAACATCTGTTGTTTTACGATAAAAATATGAAGCATTAAAGGTTAGCTTATTACCGAAAAATGCAGTTTCAATACCAAAATCCATTGTTCTTGTACGCTCCCATTTTAAGTTTGGATCTACATAAGTAGTAACTGAAGCTCCTTGTTTATATACACCTCCAAATACATAATTTTGAGCTTGATTAAGGGTATATACTGACTGATATGGATAGTTTCCAATATTGTTGTTACCAAGAACTCCATACGATGCTTTAATTTTTAAATAGTTGAACCATGAAAGATTTTCATTTTCTTTCCAGAATTTTTCTTCTGATACACGCCATCCTCCTGCTACAGATGGGAAGAAACCAAATTTTGTTCCAGTAGGAAATCTTGACGATCCATCATAACGCATTGTTGTTTCAAAGAGATATCTTTGATTATAATTATATGTTAATCTACCAAAAACAGATTGAATGGCCCAATCGTATCCTCCACCACTGTTTGTTTGGCCGTCAGCACCTCCTGCATCTAGATATGGAACGTCATCAGATGGATAATTAAGTCTTGAACCACCTACATCACGGGATGTTTCATCTTCCCATGTGTAACCAATTAATGCAGATATATTATGTTTATCTGAAATTGTTTTTGAATAATCGGCTATTGCCTGAAATGTTTTATATGCTGTACGCGTCATTGTGTCAGAAAGACTTGATGGTCCAGTACTTCTGCCTCCAGTTAATTCTAAGTCTGTACGATAATGACGTATATGACTAAGCCTGTAATTGTAGCCACCGATAACTTTTAGTGTTAGTCCGTCAATAACATTCCATGATAAATCAGCATTCCCTTCAAAACGGTCTTTATCTTCTCTGTAAAATGAAGAACAATTTTGCCATGCAATAGGGGTTCCTTGAAGTTTAGGTCCTAAGCCAATTTCCCCATTTTGTAAATAAGTTGGTACTAAGCCCGGAAAACGTACAGCTTGGCTAATGATACCTTTATATCCGGCTTGATCTACTGCACCAGGAGTTGAAGGCTCATGTCTGTCTGATACAATACCGCTTGTTCTTATACTCATACTAAGATTGTCTGTTAATTTTGCATTTAAATTAAGACGTGCATTGTATCTGTTATAATAGTTGTTTTCTAGTAATCCGTTCTGACGAAGATAGCCCATTGAGGCCATGTATTGTAGTTTATTTGTTCCACCACTAACACTGAGTTCATGCTTTGTTTGTAAGGCGTGTCCTCCTAATAGCTGATCAAGATATAATTCATCTGCATAATTATCAGGATCGGAGCCATCTCGATATTTTTGTATCATTTCTGGTGTATATGTTTCTGTACCTACGGCTTTATTATAAAATTCAGCATATTCATAAGAATGTGCCATCTGAGGAAGTTCTGTTGCCTGACTCATTCCAACTGAACCATTATATATGACCCTGGTTTTACCTTCTTTACCTTTTTTAGTAGTTACTAATATTACGCCATTGGCTGCACGTGAGCCATAAATAGCTGAAGAAGATGCATCCTTTAATACAGAAATACTTTCAATTTCTGAAGGAGTAATATTACTTAAAGAGCCTGGTAATCCATCAATTAACACTAATGGATCAGGAGTTGCGCCAAATGATCCGACTCCTCTTACACGTATTGTTCCGGCATCTTGTCCTGGGTTACCGCTGCTTTGGATGATTGTAACACCAGACATTTGTCCTGTAAGCATATTTGACACATCTGGTACTGATCTAGATTCTAATGATTTACTGTCAACTGTTGAAACTGAGCCTATTACGTTTACTTTCTTTTGTACTCCGTAACCTACAACCACTACTTCATCAAGCAACTCTGTGTCTTCTTTTAATACCACAGCCATATCTTTGCCTTCTACAGCATTAAATTGCTGAGGCTCAAAGCCAATATATGATATCTCAACAGATGATCCTTCTGTTACATTTAGAATAAAATTTCCGTCAAAATCAGTAATGGTACCATTGGTGCTACCTTTTTCCATTACAGTAGCACCAATTACTGGTTCTCCTTTTGCATCCTTAACACTACCTTTTACCTGTATTTTTTTATCAGAGTGTTTTACCTTTGTCTCAGATGATTTTTTTATTATTATATTTTTCCCCTTTATTTCGTAAGATAAATCCTGACCTTTCAGGATCTGTTTTATAGCTTCGTTTAAATCTTTTGCATTTATTGTTACAGTCTTGTTGGTATCAATTTCACCGGCAATGTATACAAAAGAATATCCGCTTTTTTCTTGAAGTTCGGTAATTGCTTTTTTTACTGAAACGCTTTGCATATGCATGTTTATGCTCTGAGCGTTGACATTAAGACTTAAGCATAATAATGCTCCGGCCATAAGCATAGCCTTTTTTCGATAATTCATAATTTAATGATAAAATGGTTAAAACTCAGGTTGTTGAATGCATTATTACGAATGTTCTTTATATCTTTGCATAATAAATCATCCAGTTAATATGCATTCTTTTCACGCAATGTAATGATGGAATTTTGAAGCCGGAAAACCTGCCCGTTTTTCGGCTTTTTTTCCTGTCATTATGATATTCTCTTATTAAGTACTGTCTGATACCATAACGTATTGAATTTTAAGGTTTAATAATTCTGAATAGTTAATATATACTTATGTTTTTATCAAATATTCTATAATTGATTTTTCCGGTTGTCTTGAGCATATTCATAATGTCATTGATACTATGAATATTCTTGTCAAAACGGCCATATACTTTTAGATTCTCAATATCTTTATTACTTATTATTATAGGAGTACTGTATACTCTCGACAATATCTTGACTGCATCCTTCAGTGGCGTTTCATCAAATACTATATATCCTTCAGTCCATGATTTGTCGTTCCCTATTTTGTCGTATTTTTCTTTGCTGAAAGTGTTGTTCCGTTTATCGAACTGGACTCTTTCACCAGGAATTAGTTCTATGTTTGAGTCTGGATTAGAACTGTCTTCTATAGCTACTTTTCCGTCCATTAATGAAACTGTAGCTATCTTGTCATCTGGGTAGTCTTGTACATTGAATTTTGTACCAAGTACTTTTATTTTTATTCCGTTGCTTTCTACACAGAACGGTTTCTTTTCATTTCTTTTTACTTCAAAGTATCCTTCACCATTCAGAGTAACATTCCTGCTTTCTACTCCAAAGTTTTGGGCATACTTAAGTTGCGATCCTCCGTTTAGTACCACCAAGGTACTGTCTGGCAATAGTAAACGACTTAATCCTCCTATTGGAGCTTCGACTTCTATATCTGCCAGTGATTTGCTGTATCTGTATTCTCCAAATCTGTATGATGCGAAAGATATTATGCCAAATGCAAATATTGCAGCAGCATATTTATACAGTGAGTTTATATTATATAAGGTGTTTATCTTATATTTTATCTTACTTGTCTTACTTGTATATGATGCTTCAGGTTTTTTATAACTGTTGTTTACTCTTTGGGTAAATATCTTATAAGCATTTTTATAGTCGTATATGTTAATGTCTTCATCAGAACTGGAGGAAAACCATATTTCCTGAAGTCTCATGAAGTATTCTTCGTTTTCTGCAGATTGTTTTATCCAAGCTTTTAGCTCTTCGGTTTCTTTTTCGTTTGCATTGCCCGACAGAAATGAAGTGATTAGTTCGTCAATATATTCTTTGTTTTTATTCATAATTTTGTTTTCTATAAAGGAGACGATTTTTTTTGATGAGTGGGTAGTGTAAAAGTGATTTTTTTTAGAAAAAAAGATTTGTTTTTCTTGCAATAAAGACCGCGAAATAATAAATCCTGAACTAACTATCTGATTTGCAATAATAAAAGAAGAATCGTGATAAGGTATTTATATAGTTTTTTATGAAGGATTGAAATAGCATTTTTTATGTGATATTTTACTGTATTTACAGAAATATTCATTTCTTCAGCTATTTCATCGTACTTCTTACTCTCAAATCTGCTTTTCAGGAAAACTTTCTTGCATTCTTCTGGCAGACTGTTTATAGCTGATGATATTTCATTTTCAAGTTCATGTTCGAGTAATTTCCCGAGAGGGTAACTGTCCGACAGAATATATTTTTCGGGAATGAAATCGCTGTCTTTGGAAAAAGATGAAAATGTTACTTCCTTACGCTCTTTTAAAGAAGAAAGATGATCAAGGCAGCGGTTTCTTACAGCTTGTACAAGATAACTCCTTAGAGAGATATGTATATCTAAAGTTTCACGTATTTCCCATAGATGAAAGATAACATCACCTACTATAGTTTCGGCAAGAAAATGATCATTTACGTATTCGTATGCAATATGACACAGAAAAGAATAATGTTTCCTGTATAGATATTCATAAGCTTTGTTGTTGCCCTGTTTTAATTGTTGTATTATAAGTTCTTCCATAATATCATATTCTCATGGTATAATATCAGGTACAAATGTAATAGATATAATTATTAATAAAAAACGCTTTGGCGCTTTTACCTGCCGCCTTAGGCAAACAATTCTGTTGTCCTAAGCAGACAACTTTGTTTTATAAGACTATAGGTAAAAACATCAAAGCGTTTATATTTTAAATTTTAGATGTTTGCAGTTTTTTATAATTCCATTATTTCTCTTTATAGTCTCCGTTGGCCTTTATAAGTTCTATAAGTTTTTCAACTGCCTGTTCTTCAGGAATATTCTTTTCTATACATTCCTTGCGCTTGTACAGACTTATTTTGCCGCGTCCGGCTCCAACGTATCCATAATCTGCATCGGCCATTTCACCGGGACCATTTACTATACATCCCATTATACCTATTTTCAGACCTTTGAGGTGAGATGTGGCTTCTTTGATACGGGCAATAGTTGATTCAAGATCGTATAGTGTTCTGCCACATCCTGGACATGAAATGTATTCGGTCTTTGATGTCCTTACTCTGCCGGCCTGAAGAATACCGAATGCTGTTTCGTCAAGCTTTATGTCAGGTATGGCTTTGCTGTTATTGTAAATCAGAATTCCGTCACACATACCATCGAATATAAGGGCTCCCATATCTGCTGCCGATTTTATCTGAAGGTCTTCGGTAGAAGTCTCTTCGTACATTTGGAAGAATATAACCGGATTCTGTAGTCCTTGGTTCATAAGCTGGTGTACTAATCCGCGGTATTCTCCAAGACGGTTAGGATGATTGCTTTGAGCTATTATTACAGTCTCAGGATGTAGACGTAGACAGCTTACAGCTTCTTCATTAAGGCCCATATATGTGGTGAACAGGAACTTCATATCAGCATTTGTGTGATGCAGACCAATAATCTGTTGTGTATTGAATGCTGGGTATGTTCCTTCTTCTCCAGTCCATACATTGGCATCTACTATGTATCCGATATCCTTTCTTCGGTTGGCAGGAAGGTTCTGTCCACAGTATATATAGTCGGGCTTGAATTGTTCGCTGATATCGAAATTATTGTCAAGTCTTACTGATAAAACTACGGGAACATTATTTCCACCTATATTTTTTACTGCTACAGTATTTCTTCTGGATGGGTTAGTATAGCAGAATGATGGAGATTCGGAACCTGGTATATAAGGATGGTTCTCACGCTTTGTAATATAGTCTACAAGTTTGCGGGCAACTGGTATTTCTGCTTCAGGAGCTTCACTTAGTGAAACTCTGATTGTATCTCCAAGACCGTCGGCAAGCAGTGCTCCGATACCGAGAGCCGATTTTATTCGTCCGTCTTCTCCGTCACCGGCTTCGGTTACACCAAGATGGAGTGGAAAAGCCATACCTTCTTTTTCCATCTGTTGTGCAAGCAGACGTACAGTCTTAACCATAACAACAGTGTTTGAAGCCTTGATAGATATTACTACATCACTGAAGTTTTCTTCCACACATATTCTCAGAAACTCCATGCAAGATTCAACCATACCTTCAGGAGTATCTCCATATCGCGACATAATTCGGTCTGACAGTGAACCATGGTTTACCCCGATGCGTATTGCTGTATGGTTTTCCTTACATATATTAAGAAAAGCCACAAAGCGGTCGCGTATTTTCTGAATTTCCTGTGCGTATTCTTCATCAGTATACTCCAGACTTTTAAATGTACGCGCCGGGTCTACATAGTTGCCTGGGTTGATTCTTACTTTTTCGGCATACAAGGCAGCTACATCGGCTACATTAGGGTTGAAATGAACATCGGCTACAAGAGGAGTGTTATATCCTTGAGAACGTAGTCCGATATTGATATTCTTGAGATTTTCGGCTTCACGTACCCCCTGGGTTGTGAGTCGTACATATTCACCACCGGCATCAATAATACGTTTTGCCTGTTCTATACATGCTTCGGTATCCATTGTTACCGTATTTGTCATACTCTGTATGCGTATAGGATTAGCGCCACCCATAGGAGTGGCGCCAACATATACCTCATTTGCCTCGCGGCGTGAATAATTGAAGTAATCCATTAATTTGTCTTGTAAGTGTATTTAACTTCTTTCAGCTCTTCGTTGGCTTTTACGATTTTATTCTTCAAGCCTTCTTTATATGCTGCAAATTTCTTGGCAAGTTCTTCATCAGAAAGAGCAAGAATCTGCACTGCAAGAATAGCAGCGTTCATGGCACCGTTTATTGCTACAGTGGCAACCGGTATTCCTGGAGGCATCTGTATGATAGAGTAAAGAGCGTCTACGCCATCAAGTACCGAACCTTTTACAGGTACACCGATAACAGGCAGTGTAGTATTGGCAGCAATAACTCCCGGAAGGGCTGCAGCCATTCCTGCTGCTGCAATGATAACTTTAAGTCCGCGGTCGGCAGCTCCTTTTGCAAATGCTTCTACTTCAGCCGGTGTACGGTGAGCAGAAAGTGCATTCATTTCGAAAGGTACTTGCATTTCGTCTAATAATTTGGCAGCCTTTTCCATAACCGGAAGGTCGGATGTGCTACCCATAATGATACTTACAATTGGTTTCATTCTTTTTTAGTTTATATTTGTTTGTTTTTGAGTTTCTTCCTTTTTCAAGAAACGTATGAAGCAGAAACGTAGAAGCAAACTTTACTCGTTGACAGGTTGCTTTGTTATTCGTTGATTAACTGCTTGTATGCTTCTGCATCAAGAAGCTCGTCGGCTTCACTTGCGTCGGTAGGTTTAATACGAATCAACCATCCTTCTCCGTATGGGTCCTTGTTGACGAGCTCAGGGTTCTCTTCCAGAGCTGGATTGATTTCAAGTACTTCTCCACCTACAGGAATGAAGAGGTCGGATACTGTCTTTACAACTTCTATCGAACCGAATACTTCACCTTTTTCGAGAGTTTCGCCTTCAGTTGTAACGTCAACAAAAACGATGTCACCTAATTGGCTCTGAGCATAATCGGTAATACCTACAAAAGCTTCTTCTCCTTCAAAACGAATCCATTCATGTTCGCTTGTGTACTTTACGTTAGTTGGGAAATTCATGGTTTTAATAATTTATAAGGTTATACATTAAAAATATTGATATATTTTTTCTATTCAAATAAACAAAATTCCTGTGATACCGCAAAATAATCCTACAAGAAATCCTCCGAAAACTTCGGTGATAGTATGTTGCTTCACTATTATACGTGCCGAACACAACATACCCGATAGCAGGATAAAGCCTGCAAGCCACCACACAGGATTGAACATAAACAACATGCTGTACGACAGCAGTCCTCCCACCATCATTCCGCTACTTGCTGCATGAGTGCTTATCTTCAGCCGTAAATTAATTATGGTACATAATATCATGCATATAAGTACGGAGAGTACTATTCCACTCATATAGCGTGGCATATGTACCCTGTACATAGTAAGTAGACATCCAAGATAGCTTAATATAGTAAGTCCGTATGGTATGAATCTTTTTTCTCTGTATCCTAATTCTTTTATTCCCCAGCCGTTTATTTTCTGGAATATGAATATTCCCAGCATAGGGAAAAGTATTGTAAAGCAATATACCAAGCCTAAAACCGATAATTTGTACGACATTGGCATAATATTAAGATAAGTAAACAGAAACAGCATCAGAAATGACACAAAAGGAACCATAAACGGTGTGAATATGGCTGATATTATATAAGATGCTATGTATAACGGGTCCTTCTTTTCCTCTTCGGTGAGAGGAGCGGGATCGTGATATGTCAGTTCGTTTGGGATATTTGTTTCTTCCATATTTTATTAACTAACTCCTGATAATTTCATTCTAATTATATGCTCATTTGCTTGTCTTTTATTGGCCATAGGATATTTTTCCCTGTCTGTTGTTTATCTGCGTAATCTTGCTATAGGAATATTGAGTTGCATTCTGTATTTAGCAACTGTTCTTCTTGCTATAGGATACCCTTTTCCCTTTAGAAGTTCTGCCAGTTCATCATCTGTGAGAGGTTTTGATTTATCTTCACCGTCGACCAGCTCCTTCAGTATTCGTTTTATTTCTCTTACGGACAATTCTTCACCACTGTCTGTTGTATATCCGTCGCTGAAGAAAAATTTCAGTGGAAATATTCCGTAATTTGTTTGTACATACTTGCTGTTGCTTACTCTTGATACTGTGGAGATATCAAGTTTAGCCCTTTCGGCCACATCCTTAAGAATCATAGGGCGAAGCAGGGTTTCATCTCCTTCGAGGAAGAAAGGACGCTGCAGGTCGATTATGGCTTGCATGGTACTCATAAGGGTATTTTGTCTCTGCTTTACGGCATTGATAAATCCCTGGGCTGCATCGACTTTTTGCTTCAGGAACATAAAGGCATCTTTAGATTCCTTTGATTGGTTGGCTTTATTTTTGGTATGCTCTTCAAGCATATCTGTAAATGTACGGCTTAATCTGAGTTCGGGAACATTACGGTTGTTGAGGCTTAATATAATATTGCCATCATCCTCTGTCTCTACTATAAAGTCGGGAATTATGTGATGCAGATTCTTTCCCATAGCCTCTCCCATAGAACTTCCCGGACGCGGATTCAGTTTTACAAGTTCGGCTACGGCTGCATTATATTCTTCCTCTGTAATATTAAGTTTTTGAATGATTTTCTCCTTATTCTTTTTTGTAAAATCATCACAACACTGTTCTATAATATCATGTTCTATCTTTTTTACAGGAGAATCTTCTTTTCTTTTTATTTGAAGAAGCAGGCATTCCTGCAGATTTCTTGCTCCGATACCGGCCGGATCAAAGTCCTGAATAATGGATATGATATGCTCCAGTTCTTCTTCTGTAGTGTAAATACCCTGATATATGGCAAGTTCATCCATCAGTGCTTCAGTGGTTTTTCTTAACAGACCGTCATCGTCAAGCGACCCGATAATATATTCACCGAGTTGTTTCTGTTCTTCGGTAAGATCTTGCATGTCGAGTTGTTCCTTTATGGTTTCATAAAATGAAACATTGTCCGATAAAGGAATTTCTTCTGGAGTCTCGCCTTTCGAGCGGTTGTTCTCCTGCAACTTGTAGTCAGGAATATCATCTTCCGAGCGATAGTCGCCCAAAGAAACATCTTCATTATAGTTGGTATCCGGATCGGCATCTGGATCGGTTGGGTAGTCATTGGCCTGGTCTTCTGCTATTTCGGCCGGATCTCTGCCTTCCTCCAATGCCGGATTGTCAAGTATTTCTGCATGAACTCTTTCTTCCAGTTCTACAGTAGGAAGTTCCAATAGTTTTACCAACAATACTTGCTGGGGCGACAGTGTCTGGACCTGTTGCTGTGCCTGCGACTGTATCTGACGTGAACTTTGTGCCATATTTGGTGTTTGATTATAACATTTTTCTTGTTTTCTTCTGCAAAAATAGTAAAAAATGTATTCTTAATTATACTATGAACTATAATCTTAATTAAGAGTCTGTTTAAAATCTCCTGGAATAATTTATCATATAGCTTTATCGGTATGTTCTGATAATTGTTTTCAGATAGAATTTAAACAGACAATGATAATTATAAATTTCAGTCCTGATTTAATAATTAAAGCTGCTTCCTCCAAGGAATTCCCTCAACAAAGATGTTGGAGGAAGTTCTGTATCTTGTATGGATACAAAATAACTTAGGAATTTTAGCAGACGGTGTGCTTCTGAGTATTCGGGACTACTGTTGGGCACTTTTCTTAAGATTGGTTCTATATGATCTTTTATTACAGCCAGTTCGAACAGCAGTGCAGAGTTGAACATTGCATCTGCATTTTCCTGATATGGAAATATCCATTTATCTTCCCCCGCTCTTACACTTGGCCAGCGTGCTATGGTATCCTCAGCCGAGTAATTTCTGTACTTTGCATCGCGGATGATACGCCGTAGCAGCCGGTTGTCGGTAGTAGGAATATAGTTGTGGTTATCAAGAAGTATTGTTGTAAGTGCCGATACATATACTTTATATTTGTTCTCGGCAGGTATATTGGGTGTAAGTTCCGGATTAAGTGCATGTATTCCTTCTAATATAAGAATCATATTGTCGTCGAGCTTCAGTTTATTTCCGCTGTTTTCTCTTTTTCCGGTGGTAAAGTTAAATTTGGGAAGCTCTATTTCTTCTCCGTTAAGAAGTGCCTTAAGATGAGATTCAAAGTAAGGCAGGTCGAGAGCGTAAAGTGATTCAAAATCGTGTTTCCCGTTTTCATCGAGAGGTGTATCTTCTCTGTTCACGAAGTAGTCATCAAGCGATACCGGATAAGGCTTCAGGCCATTGGTCATTAGTTGTATACTCAGACGTTTACTGAATGTAGTTTTTCCTGAAGATGACGGTCCTGATATGAGAACCATTTTCACACGATTGTCTCCATTCTGTCTTGAAGCTATTTCATCGGCTATTTTCACAATTTTTCTTTCTTGCAGAGCTTCCGATACATTTATAAGGTCGGTTGCATGTCCGTTGTTGCAAGCTATGTTAAAGTCTCCCACGGTACTGATGCCTAAGATTTTGTTCCATCTGTGATGTTCCTGGAAAACTTCCAGCATCTTTTCCTGCTTTATTACATCCTCCAGTTTTTGCGGATTGTTTCTGTTTGGAATCCTAAGAAGCAATCCATCATAGTATTTTACTATATCAAATTTCTTTATGTATCCTGTACTGGGAACAAGGCTGCCGTAATAGCTGTCAACTGTATCTCCAAGTTTATAATAGAAGGAATATAGTTGTCCGGAGGTCTTCAGCAGTTTTACTTTATCGTTCATACCTCTTTCCTGGAATATTTTTACAACATCTTCAGTACGGCATTCATATCTTGAGAACGGCATATCTTCATTTATTATTTCCTGCATTCTCTGTTTGATTCTTGTTACGTCATCAAGTCCTATGGTGCGGTCTATGTGGAGTTTGCAGAAATATCCTTTAGATACAGGGTGTTCAAGAGAGATAGTACCACACGGATACAGGTCTTCTACTGCTTTTACTAATATAAAGCAAAGCGAACGGACGTATGTTCTCATTCCAGATGGATTTGTTATGTCGAGAAACTCTACATCTTTGTTGTAATATACTCTGAAATTAAGATTTTCTACCTTGTTGTTTACTTTGGCACTGACCGGACCAAGCGGCATTTTTATGTTGAAACCCTTATAAATATCCAAAAGAGAACTTCCCTCAGGGAAATTTCTTGTTTCTTTTTGATTTTTGCAATATATTTGTAACATAAATGTAATATGTATTACTAATGTGATGAACTGGCAGTTAATTTACGCATTTATATTCACACTGCCTATATCCAACCTAAATAATAACAGATGGAATATTCTTTTTATGATTTTTTAAAGTTGCTTGGTTCTCTGGCACTTTTCCTCTACGGAATGAAAATCATGAGTGAGGGGCTACAGAAGTTTGCGGGTGACCGCCTTCGCAGTATTTTAACAGCAATGACGACGAATCGAGTCACCGGCGTGCTTACGGGTATGCTTATTACTGCCTTGATTCAATCCTCTTCGGCTACTACAGTTATGGTGGTGAGTTTTGTTAATGCCGGACTGCTTGAACTGGCGCAGTCAATAGGTGTGATTATGGGTGCCAATATAGGTACAACAGTTACGGCATGGATTATTTCGGCACTTGGCTTTAAGGTAGATATCTCGGCATTTTCCCTGCCTCTTCTGGCTTTCGGAATACCATTACTTTTTTCACAGAAAAGTACACGTAAATCTGTTGGGGAATTTATTTTTGGTTTTGCATTTCTTTTTATGGGGCTTAATCTTCTTAAGACAAACGCCCCGGATCTTAGTCAGAATCCTGAAATGCTGGCTTTCGTGCAGAACTACACAGATATGGGTTTCTTGTCAGTTATATTGTTTGTTATTATTGGTACTGTACTTACAATGATAGTACAGGCATCGGCTGCAACTATGGCCATTACTCTTATTATGTGTGCCAATGGTTGGATTAGTTTTGAGCTTGGCGCAGCTCTTGTTCTTGGCGAGAACATTGGTACTACTATCACAGCAAATCTTGCAGCCCTTACTGCAAATACCCAGGCTCGTCGTGCAGCAGTGGCTCATCTTATTTTCAATGTGTTTGGTGTTATATGGGTACTTATTCTTTTTGAGCCTTTTCTTTCTATGGTAGAATGGATCGTATCCGATTTTATGAATATCTCAGAGGCAGGAGGAGTTGCAGTTTCGTTTAAGCTTTCCGCTTTCCATACATGTTTCAATATCTGTAATGTTCTTATTCTTATATGGTTTGTCAAGTTTATAGAGAAAACTGTATGCAAGATTATTCCTCAGAAAGAACAGGAAGAAGAGTACCGTCTTCAGTTCATTTCCGGAGGTATGCTTTCTACAGCTGAATTGTCAATACTTCAGGCCCGTAAGGAGATAAATCTTTTTGCTGAGCGTATACAGCGTATGTTCCGTATGGTAAAAGATTTGCTGCATACAGAGAATGAGAATGATTTTAATAAACTCTTTAGCAGAATAGAGAAATATGAAAACATCAGTGATAATATGGAAATTGAAATTGCCAAATATCTGAATCAGGTGTCGGAGGGGCGCTTGAGCTCTGAAAGTAAACTTCAAATTAGAGGTATGCTAAGAGAAGTTACAGAAATAGAGAGTATAGGCGACAGTTGTTATAATTTGGCAAGAACAATTAATCGTAAACATAGAGGCAATTGCGATTTTACAGAAAAACAGTATAATCATATTCATCAGATGATGGGGCTAACCGATGATGCACTTACTCAGATGATTGCTGTCGTTGAGGATAGCCATAATTTGGTAGATGTAAACAAATCGTTTAACATAGAAACAGAAATAAACAATTATCGCAATCAGTTAAAGGGACAGAATGTGGTAGATGTAAACAATAAGGAGTATGATTACCAGATGGGTGTTCATTATATGGATATAATAGGAGAGTGTGAAAAACTTGGAGACTATGCAGTAAATGTAGTTGAAGCCCATAGAGATATTAAAGAAAGAAAAGCATGATAAAATAGTTTTAGGTATTATTTTTATTGCATTTTCAATTCTCTCGTATTATTAAAATTAAAAGCCGGAACTGAATTATGAATTCCGGCTTTTAATTTTATTGTATGTTTAGTTCAAGTTGCTTGTCTCTGAATTGATAAATATCAAATTATATATATATTCTTTTCTATATAAACTTATAACTTAAATAACTTATATAATTCATTGTTGGGACGGCAACATATGAAGTGACATATTATTTTTCGATGCTGATAAGTTCAACTTCGAAAATCAAAGTAGAGAAAGGTTTGATTTTTCCAGCTTCGCGAGCACCATAACCCAATTCCTGAGGAATGTATAATTCCCATTTAGAACCAACAGGCATCATAGTCAAAGCTTCTGTCCAACCTTTGATTACCTGATCCGCACGGAATGTAGTAGGTTCTTTACGTTCGTAAGAACTATCGAATTCAGTTCCGTCAATCAATGTTCCTTTGTAGTGAACTTTTACGCGGTCTGTTTTGGTTGGGATTGCACCGTTACCTTCTTTTACTATTTTGTACTGCAAGCCACTTTCTGTAGTCTTTATACCTTCTTTGCTCTTGTTGGCTTCAAGGAAAGCTATATTTTCTTTCTTGTATTCACCATATTTAGCTTCTAAAGCTTTTTCCTTTATTTCTTCAGCTTTAGTGCGTACATATACAGAAGCAGAATCTGCTGCTACAAGGCTGTTGCCTTCAACTGCAGAGATGAAACCTGCCAGGAAATTTTCTTTGCTTAAAGTCTGAGTTGAGTCGTTGCCGAACAACTGCTGGCTTATTGCATCAAACATGTCACCGCTTACCTGCTGGCCAATCTGCATACCTGCCATATAAGCTTTTTCTTTGTCAGAAGTTGCTTTAGAACCTTCCTTTATACCTCTGATAAAATCAGCCATGTATGTTGTATCAACGCCAAGACGACCAACTACATAATCTTTTAAACCTTGTGTATTACTAACACCCATCATATAAGAAAGAGTATCTACATCACTCTTCATGTTAGCTTTTGGAGTGCTTGTCTGACCGCATGAAGCAAGTCCGGCAGCAAAAGCCAACGCCATAAAAGCTGTACTTTTCTTCATTTACCTTTGTTGATTTTAAGATATTAATATTTTAGTTAATTGTTTTCTGAGAATAGTTCTGATTAAAGAACTTCTATAAGTTCAACTTCGAAAACCAAAGTACTGTGAGGTGGAATCATATCACCTGCACCATGTGCTCCGTATCCAAGTTCTGAAGGAATATATAGTTTCCATTTTGCGCCTTCTGACATTAGCTGCAATGCTTCAACCCATCCAGGAATAACCTGGTTAACACCGAATACGGCAGGTTCGCCACGCTTGATCGAACTGTCGAACAATGTTCCGTCAATAAGTGTACCTTCATAATGACAACGTACACGGTCGGTAGCTTTAGGTTGTTTTCCGTTACCTTCTTTTATTACTTCGTACTGAAGACCGCTTGGCAAAGTCACGATATTAGCCTTTTTCTTGTTTTCTTCAAGGAAGGCTTTCCCTTTGGCAATGTTTTCAGAATTTATTTTTTCTTCCAGTTCAGTGAAATACTTGTTTACGATATCGCGAGCTTCTGTATGACTGATTGCAGTTTGGTTGCCTGCAAGTACATCTTTAACAGCCTGTGCAAAATCTTCTACTTCGATATTCTGAGCACCCATGCTCTTCAAGTTCTGGCCGATACCAAGGCCAATGGCATAACTGAATTTGTCCATAAAATAATTATGTGTTATTATATTTATATTTCGGGTGGCAAAGGTATCTTTTTTCTTTGAAACAGAGGAGTTTTAAGTTATATTTTTTCTTATTTTTGCATTTATAATATATAAAAAGGAGAGATTAACATGAAAAAAATAGTAGTTTTGACAGGTGCAGGCATGAGTGCGGAGAGTGGAATCAGTACTTTTAGAGACTCGGGAGGCTTGTGGGACAGATACCCTGTTGAACAGGTTGCGACTCCTGAAGGTTATGCTGCAAACCCTTTATTGGTTACTAATTTTTATAATGAGCGCCGTAAACAGTTGCTTGAGGTTGAACCCAACAGAGGGCATAAGATTCTTGCCGAACTTGAGGACAGATTCGATGTAACTATTGTTACACAGAATGTAGATAATCTGCATGAACGTGCAGGCAGTTCGCATGTTATTCATTTGCATGGTGAACTTATCAAAGTGACTTCTTCTCTTCAGCCTAATAATCCAAGATATATAAAGGAACTTACTCCGGAAAATTATGAAGTAAAAATAGGAGATCTTGCCGATGACGGCTCACAATTGCGTCCTTTTATTGTTTGGTTTGGTGAGGCTGTTCCTATGATAGAAACAGCAATAGACTATGCCGAGAAAGCAGATATATTTGTAATAATAGGAACATCGCTTAATGTTTATCCTGCTGCAGGTTTGCTAAATTATGTTCCATTAAAAGTGCCTGTTTATCTTATTGACCCTAAGCAGGTAAATATATCTTCCGGCCGAAAAGTCAATGTAATATCGAAAGGTGCTTCCGAAGGTATGGAAGAATTGAAAAAAATTTTGTTTAATGAATTTTGATTTAAACAATCTTATATATACTTTTGTTATGTAATTAGCAGAGTTATCATACTGCCATAAAAGTATAATAAAGTTACTTGGTTATTATATATGGACTTCATCTTTATTAGAATTAATCTGTTCTTATGTTTTTATGAAGTGTTTATTTAAACCACCGGCTGTATGTTGATATGTTAATTTTTAGTGTATAATATTTTTTGACTAACTATTTTTTAATTTACGAACATTATGAAAAAGTACATTTGCACAGTATGCGATTGGGTTTATGATCCTGAAGTAGGTGATCCAGAAAGTGGAATTGCTCCTGGTACAGCTTTCGAAGATATTCCAGAAGATTGGGTATGCCCTGTTTGTGGAGTAGGTAAAGATGACTTTCAGGTAGTAGAAGATTAATCTTTCCATTGAGTTTTAAACTATATCCATTACAATATAATAAATAGGATATTAGGAAACATAGCCTCCGTATCAGAAGAGTTTCAACTTCTGGTACGGAGTTTTTTATTATGGTGATATGCTGTATAATTACTGTTTTTATGTTTATTATGAATTATGATTGGGTATCGGTTTTGTTTTTTTCTTAACTTTACAGCCCTAAAATTATAGTCGATAAGATAGATATTAATAGAAATTAGTTATAAGTATAATATACAATGAAGAATAAGATGCCATTAATGCTTACCTTGCTTTTGGGAACATTGCTGTCTGTGTTATCTGTATGGGTGAACTGCTGCAATGTATCCGGCTTATATTCTTGTTCTTTAACTCCGGATAATGCTTCTGTTACAACTCCTTCTATAGAAAAATCTTCTCTATCGGCCTCATTATCATCGTCTGTCACTCTTGACCTTGAAGAAAACGGAAAGTATAAATTTTCTGATTTAAAAGACAGATATTATAACCTGGTTGCTGCAGATGTCAGCCATTTGGGCAGTCTTTCTTATAATTTCAGAACTATGGTAAAATCGGCAGCACGCCTTTATTACCAGTCGTCGACTTTTTGGGCCAAGGCCGTCATCAGACAAATAGCAGGATATATACAGAATAAGAGTCTGTTGTCCGAAAGTTATTATTCAAAAAAATTTCGTGTTGGCATAACAGGTGAGCATATAGAATACATATACTTGTTGTGCCGTATAGTTATTTAGCATTTAATTTTCTGTTGTTTTGTTAGCTGTGGGCATTTTTATGTTCACATCTTCCTTTGTGTATATATCAAACGTATTTATTAAATCTTATTATACAGAATTTCCTGTTTTACATTACAGAAAATTCTGTCTTAAGGTATTATCTCACTTAAAAACAGAAAATTAAAAATTATTATGGACAAGAATACTATTTCACTATTTACAGATTCTCATGATTTCGTTTCACGCCGTACAGACAAGTTTTCAATTTTGTTGTCGGTTATTTTGATAATAATAGGAGTGCTCAGTTTTTATTTTTCCATTCAGGAAGAGAGTGATTCATCGTCTTTAAGTATGCTTATACTTACAGCAGGTGCAGCATTGGTGCTTGTGGGTGTTTTCCGTTTGTTCTGGAAGAGTCAGGGATGGTTCTATACTCCATCAAATAGCCGTATTGTGGTAAAATCAGATTTTTACGAAGCGGCAGATTTCCGTGAGTTGAAGTCGGTCCTGGAGAATGGTAACTTTTCAAATTCAGGATCAGTAAAGAGTGGTAATACCGGTGGTATAAGAATGGATTATATGTATTCGAAAGACAGAAAATTTGCAGCAGTCCAGCTATTCCAGTTTTCTTCTTATATATATCAGCCAGTAACCGATGTTTATTATTTTAAGGACGGTAAGGCCGGAGAGTTTATCAACTGTGCCGGCAAAAGAGTGTTCTGATAGAAGATAAACATCCATATTTTTCATAAAAAGAATAAATGATATAATAATATTTGTTTTGTATTTTATTTATAGCAGTGTCTTGCCGGTTTTTCTTCCGGCAAGACATTTTTTTATTCCTTAATGGAATTATATTGTTGGAATTTTTATAAATTTGTTCTATGGTTAACTATTTACTATATGACACAAGTTTATAAATGTATACTTATATATCTATGTTTTCTTATGACTTTAAAGCTTTATGCAGTTCCCGATTTTTTCAGGAATCGTAGCTTTATTTTTATAAATGAAGAGAACGGTTTACCTCATAATTATATAAATGATATATTTAAAGATTCCGACGGATATATATGGATGGCCACTCATAAAGGAATATCAAGGTATGATGGTTATAAGTTTATGACTTTCGATACTCATTCTAACCCTGTTTCATTGAAAAGTAATTATGTTAATTGCTTTGCAGAAGATAAATTCGGAAGATTATGGGTAGCTACAGAAGAAGGATTGACCATTCTGTCTCAAAACCGTGCCGAAGAGGTCAACCCCTCAGCGGGTAATGATAAAATTAAAACTTTGTTCAATTCATATGTGCAGACTGTGTACTCCGATAAGAATGGTAATATGTGGATAGCAGCAGCCAACAATTTATGGTGTCTTAAGTTTAATGAACTTGGACGTGTATCTGAATATTATTCATTGCCTTTTGCTACGCAGTCGGAGGTGTTTGGTATCATTGATTACGGTAATGGAGTTTGTGCAGGCCTTGATAATATGGTATATGAGATTGTGCCAGGAAAGAACAGAAGGTTGAGCATTAAAAGACTTTCGGAAAATATAGTTTCGTTTAGTGATGATTGGAGAATATTGTGTATCTGTAGAGATGGAGACTTGCTTTGGATAGGAACAAACAGAGGGCTGTTTAAATATAACATCAAGTCGGATACAGTCAAAAGATACAGGTATTCTAACCATAGACCTAATATGCTTAGTCAGGCATATATTACAGATGTGGTAGTTTCTGATGACGGTCATGTGCTTGTTTCAACTCTTAACGGTCTGAATGTATACAACAGAGAGAGCGACAGTTTCTCTTTTATTCGTCAGGATTACAGAAACCATTCATCTTCTATAAGTTGTAACCGTATTAATACCCTTTTCTGCGACAAAGGAAATATTTGGGTAGGTACCCAAATGGACGGGGTGAATATACTTGCCCCTAATATTATACACCCTCTTATCTGGAGATACAATTATCTTAGAGAGAAAAACTCGAAAGAGCCTAATCCGGTAAATGCCATAACCGAAGATTTAGACGGAAATATTTGGGTGGCTACAGCCGACGGTGGTGTGAATAAAATGAGAAAAGGCAGCAATATGTTCGAAAGCTTTATCTTTGAAGATACTAACGATGAGTCAATAAGCAATAATTCCATAAGTGGATTGCTGGTCGACTCTTATAATCATCTTTGGGCTTATACTTGGGGAGTGGGTATAAATGAACTTGACCTTAATATTGATGGAAATCAGACATTCAAGCGCCATGAAAGGGAAAACCGAAAAGGGCTTGAAAGTGATTTTTTAGGATCTGCCGCTGAGGACAGACTTAATAATGGTATATGGTTTGGCTCAACTTGCGGACTGCATTTCTATAATCGTGAAACAGGCAGGTTCATAAGAATTCTGTTCGATGACAGCGACAATGAATTCAAGGAGGTCAGAGCTATGATGGTTGATTCCTGTAACCGATTGTGGTGGGGAACTTCTGAAGGTGTATTCATAGCTTATCTCAATACACTTGACAAGGAAAAGGCTTCGATTGATTATATCTATATGAAATATAAACTCACAGAACCTGGTTCACGGCAACTTGAAAAGATAAACTGTATATTTCAGGATAGTAAGGGTACCATATGGCTTGGCTCAGAGAGCAACGGACTGTACAGACTGAAAAGTGATGAAAATGGAGTATTTTCTTTTGCAAACTATACAACATCCGACGGCTTGCCTGGTAATACTGTCATAGGTATAGTAGAAGATATGAACGGCATATTATGGATGTCTACTGGTAGAGGACTTGCATCTCTGAATATCAAGGAAAAATGCTTTACCAATTTTACACGTGAAGACGGTCTGCCCGACAATAATTTTAACTGGAACTCTTATCACTATTCAGCTAATGACAATCTTTTGTACTTCGGTACTATGAATGAACTTGTTGCATTCACTCCTGTACAGATTCCTCCCGGACATAACTCTGTATCTCCTGTAATAACTTCATGGATGGTGGCCGGAGGAAATATAAATCCTCTTCCGGACAGGAAAATGAAAAATGATGATAATCGCCATGAGGTAAAGATACATGTAAGCGACAGGGGACTGGTAATTACTTTCTCTACACTCGATTATGCAAATTCTCACAGAATAAAATATGCTTACCGGTTAAAGGGATACGAAGAGGCATGGATAGAAACATCCCCCGGTGAATGTATGGCAAAATATAATTATCTTCCCGACGGAGAATATGTATTTCAGTTGAAAGCAACCGATGAACGTGGCCACTGGAGCAATGAAGTTACAGAGATGAGTATAATGGTTACTCCTTATTTCTATAAGTCATGGTGGTTTTATATATTGGTTTCCGTAATTATTATAGGTGCGGTCAAGTATATGTTTATTGTCAAGACTGAGATTTACCGCCGTCAGAAAAAGGAACTGGAGTTGCAGGTGGCACAACGTACCTCCGAGCTTGAAAATAAGAATAAGGCCCTTATGGAGATGGCTCAGAAGGTAGAGGAAATTACCGAGGAAAAAATGTCTTTCTTCACAAGTATTACTCATGAGTTCCGTACACCGGTTACTCTTATTAACGGTCCGTTGAAGATTGCTCTGAAACTAACTACCCAGCCAGAAGTCAGAAGACAGCTGGATATTGCGCATAGAAATGCCGATTCTTTGTTGAAGCTTGTAAACGAGATTCTTGACTTCCGAAAGTTCGATGCAGACAATTATGTACTTGTTAAGAAGTGTACCGACTTTATTTCTTTTGTCGACAAGTTACTCGTTCCGTTCGAAGTCTTTGCGGCAGAGCGTAATATAAGTATAAGAGCTTTTTACAGAATGAAGGATAGATACCGGTTTTTCGATGAAGAGTGTTTAAGGAAGGTTATTGTCAATCTATTGTCGAATGCTGTTAAGTTTACCCCTGATGGCGGTACTGTAAATGTATATATAGCTAATATCAGGGAAAAGTATAAGACAGATATCAAATCCGGTGATACAGACGATTTGGTTTATATAGATGTACGTGATACGGGATGTGGCATAAATCCAGATGATACAGAACGGATTTTCAAGAGATTCTATCAGTCGCCTGAATCTGCCGGATATTCTGAAACTGCAATGGGTGGTTCGGGAGTAGGATTGTATCTGTGCAGAAGAATAGTCGAAATGCATGGCGGTGAGATATATGCCGGCAACAATAAGGTTGAGGGTGCTTTTGTGAGAGTAATCTTGCCGTTAGCGAAATGTACAGAGAAAGATTGCTCCAATAAAGTATGCAGTATAAAGAATGGTAATTCGGATACAGCTACTGCAGGAAGTTCTTCTGCTGCTGATTATTCAACAGTCAGATTTATTCCAGATGATCCACAATCCGATAATAGTGTTGCTGTGGGTGATACTGCTGATATCTCCTCATCGACAGGTAATCAGAAAACAACACCAGAGACATTACTGGTAGTCGATGATGTTGAAGATATGAGGACATACATAAATACTGTACTTTCTCCTTATTACAATGTACTTCAGGCATCCAACGGAAAAGAGGCACTCGATATATTGTCGTGCAATAATGTTGATATTGTTATAAGTGACCTGATGATGCCGGTAATGGACGGAAATGAACTTTCGCGGCTTATAAAGGCAGATATTTCTACGTCCCATATACCATTGCTTCTTCTTACAGCCATTAAATCGGAGAAACAGCAGAAATTAAGTCTCGAAATAGGTGTTGACGATTATCTGTGCAAGCCTTTCGATGAAGAAATATTGCTGCTTAAGGTCAGAAACATTTTGTCGCTTAGAAGCAGCATCAGGAAGAAGTTTGCTTCTGGTATGAATTTTGATTCTCTGAATCTTAATATCGAGTCGAAAGATACGGCTTTCATGAAAAATGCCATGGCCTTGATGAAAGAACATTATGCCGATTCGGAATACGGAGTGGATTCTTTCATTAATGATATGGGATATAGCAAGACACTTGTAAATTCCAAGCTGCATGCTCTGGCCGGTATGACTATAGGTCAGTTTATGAAGGAATACAGGCTTAATCAGGCCAAGGCTTATATTTCCGGAAACAATGCGTCTGTGTCTGTGTCCGATGTAGCGTATGCAGTAGGATTTAATGATCCTAAATATTTTACTAAGTGTTTCAAGGAAATGTTTGGTATACTTCCAAGTGAACTTATAAGGAAAAATTAGTGCAGAAAGCCTTTATTTTACTATAATCCACCTTTTCTGAACTATATTCCCCCTTGCTTTTCAGTGCTTTAGATATATTTGTGTGAATTAAAAATCTAAATCATTATGAAACGCATTGTATCTATTGTATGTATGCTTTCTGTTTCTGCTGTAATGTGTTTGGCAAATCCTGTCAAAGGCTTGCTTGAAAGAATAGACAAGGGAGCATCTAAGAAATTTATTATAGAAAAGGTAGATGCCGACAGAGATTTCTTCGAACTCGACAGCCGTAAGGGAAAGATTGTAGTCAAGGGAAATACATATGTTAATATAGCGGCCGGCATAAACTGGTATCTTAAGTATTATGCCGGGATTCATCTTACATGGAATAACATGAAGGCTGATCTGCCTGATGTGCTTCCTCCTGTAAATTTCAGGGAACGTCGCGAAACAGACGCTTCGTTGCGTTATGACTTCAATTACTGTACTTATTCCTATACTATGGCGTTCTGGGACTGGGAAAGATGGCAGACTGAGATAGACTGGATGGCGCTTCATGGAATAAATCTTCCTTTAGCTGCCGTAGGACAGGAGTGTGTATGGCGCAATATGTTGCTTAAACTTGGATATTCGAGCGAGGAAGTCAATAAGTTTATAGCTGGTCCTGCTTTTCTTGCATGGTGGGCAATGAACAACCTTGAAGGTTGGGGCGGACCAAATCCCGACAGTTGGTATGAACAGCAGGAAGAACTTCAGAAGAAAATTCTTAAAAGAATGCGCGAATTTGGAATAGAGCCTGTTCTCCCAGGATATTCCGGCATGGTTCCTCATGATGCGGGAGAGAAACTTGGACTCAATGTTGCGGTACCCGAGTTGTGGAACGGCTTTACCCGTCCTGCTTTTCTTCTTCCTACCGATGAAAGATTTTCTGAAATAGCTTCACTTTATTATAAAGAACAAACCAGATTGTTTGGCCGTGCAAATTATTATTCTATGGATCCGTTCCATGAATGTGAGAATGCGGGAGACATTGATTTCGATGCAGCAGGTAAGGCTGTAATGAAGGCTATGAAGGATGTTAATCCTGATGCTGTATGGGTGGTTCAGGGATGGACTGAGAATCCCCGTCCTGAAATGATGAAAAACCTGAAGACTGGCGACTTGCTTATAGCCGACCTGTTTAGTGAATGCCGTCCTATGTGGGGTATTCCTTCTATATGGAAGCGCGACAATGGTTATGAACATCATGAATGGCTGTTCTGTATGCTCGAAAATTTCGGCGGAAATGTGGGACTTCACGGACGTATGGATCAGTTGATAAACAATTACTATCTCATAAAGAACAATCCTCTTGCGAAGCATTTCAAGGGAGTAGGTCTGACTATGGAGGGAAGTGAAAACAATCCTGTAATGTTCGAACTTATGTGCGAGCTGCCATGGCGTCCCGAAAAGTTTACAAAAGAGGAATGGCTCGACGGATATGTAAAAGCGAGATATGGCAAATATGACGAAACTGTACGTGCTGCGTGGGCTATTTTGGCCGATGGTATATATAATTGTCCTTTCGGAAACAATCAGCAGGGCCCTCATGAGTCTATTTTCTGCGGCCGTCCGGGACTGAATAATTTCCAGGCTTCAAGCTGGTCGAAAATGCAGAATTATTATGATCCTACAACAACAGAAGAGGCTGCACGCCTGATGTTGTCTGTTGCCGACAAATATAGAGGCAATAATAATTTTGAGTACGACCTTGTGGATATTGTCCGTCAGTCGTTGTCGGACAGAGGCCGAATAGTCTACAACCAGACCATTGCCGATTTCAAGAGTTTCGATAAAAAGAGTTTCTCTGCTCATTCAAAAGAATTTCTGGATATACTTCTTGCTCAGGACGAACTGTTGGCCACACGTCCCGAATTCAAGGTTGGCCGCTGGATTAAGCAGGCAAAAGATAAGGGACTTACAGAAGAAGAAAAGAAACTTTATGAATGGAATGCAAGAGTACAGATAACTACTTGGGGCAATAGAGTTTGTGCCGACGACGGAGGATTGCGCGACTATGCTCATAAGGAGTGGAACGGTATACTAAAGGACTTCTATTATAAACGCTGGTCGGAGTACTGGAAAACACTTCAGGATGTGCTCGACGGCAAGCCGGAGGTTAAACTCGATTATTATGCTATGGAAGAGCCATGGACACTCGATAACAAGTTTTATCCTTACGAGGCTGAAGGCGACTGTATAGATGTTGCTAAAGACGTTTTCAAACGTGTATTCGGAATGTAGATTGTTTGTTTCATTATTAAAACTGATATCGTTATGAAACGCCTGATGTCATTGGATATATTGAGAGGTATCACAGTATGTGGTATGATATTGGTGAATAATGCCGGTGGAAATTATTCATACGCGCCTTTGAGGCATTCTGTATGGAACGGACTTACTCCATGCGATTTAGTATTCCCGTTTTTCCTGTTTATGGTTGGAATATCAACATACATATCTCTGAAGAAGTTCGATTTCGTGCCTACAGGCGATGTGGTTAGGAAGATTTTCAGGCGTATGTGTCTCATTATCCTTATAGGTATAGCCATAGGGTGGTTCGGACATATATGTAAAGGCGAATTTTTCCCTGTCGATACATTACGTATTCCAGGAGTATTGCAACGCATAGGACTGTGTTATGGGATTGTTTCTTTTATGGTTATATATATAAATCATAAATATCTGCCCTGGATAACTTTAGGCTTGCTTGCAGTGTATTCTGTATTACTTGTTGCCGGCAACGGATATGCCTGTGATGAAACAAATTTCCTTGCGGTAATCGACAGAAGTGTTTTCGGTGAAGGACATCTTTATAAGAAGAGTCCTATAGATCCTGAAGGACTTACCGGAACTGTTCCGGCGGTAGCGCATACTCTTATAGGTTTTCTGTGCGGCCGGGTTCTGCTTGCAAAGATTCCTGTTTCCAGACGTTTGGGATATATGATTGCAGGAGCAGTTGTAATGTTGGCTGTAGGCTATGTGATTTCATTATGGTTGCCTCTCAACAAACGGATATGGTCTACTTCTTATGTTTTTGTCACATGCGGATGGGCTTCACTGCTTCTTTCTGTTTTGATATATATTATTGATGTAAAACAGATGAATAAAGGTTGGACATTTTTCCTTGTATTCGGAATGAATCCTCTGTTTCTTTATGTCCTGAGTGAAGTAGTGGCGATAGTTCTTTCGCAGACATCTGTAAAACCGCTCATATACTCCGGTATAACAAGTCTGATAACCGACGAGTATCTTGCTTCACTGGTTTATTCTGTTCTGTTCTGCATGTTGATGGGATGGGTAGGTTTTATTCTCTGGAAAAAGAAAATCTATATCAAAATATAATTTATAACCTTTTTAAAATCTAAGTTTATGTGTAAAGTACATTTTGGAATTACTGGATTAAGGCCTATGGTATTGATGATGGCTCTTTTCCTAATGAACGTATCTTGGGCGTTTGCACAACTCACAGTAACCGGACGGGTACAGGGCGTTTCCGGTGAACCTTTGATTGGTGTCAATGTACTCGAAAAAGGAACGACCAACGGTACTGTAACCGACATGAATGGTAATTATTCTGTTCAGGTTGCAAAAGGTAAGGTGTTGGTTTTCTCTTATATCGGATATCTGTCGCAGGAAATTACAGTACAGAACTCTAAATTGAATGTTACTCTTCGTGAAGACACTGAAACACTTGATGAGGTTGTGGTAATTGGTTACGGAAGTATGACACGTAAGGATGTGACAAGCTCCATTACTACTGTCAAGGCCGATGATTTGAATGTGGGTGTTTATACCAGTCCGGCACAGTTGCTTCAGGGAAAGGTTCCCGGACTTACAATAGCCAATACAAGTGACCCTAACGGTTCTGCTTCAATATCTTTGCGTGGTGCTTCATCATTGCGCGCAGGTGAGGCTATGGAACCTTATTATGTTGTAGATGGTGTTCCTGGTGTTTCCCTTTCTCTTATAGCTCCCGAAGATATTGAAAGTATCGATGTGCTCAGAGATGCTTCGGCTACTGCTATTTATGGTTCTAAAGCAGCCAATGGTGTTATTATTGTCACTACAAAGAAAGGAAGCAAAAACGGTCGCACTAATGTAAATTACAGTGGCTATGTGGCAGTTGATAATATCATGAACTCTCTTGATATGATGAATGCGGGAGAAATGCTTTCATACGCTTCTGCAAACGGTATAGACCTTTCTGCTTTCTATGATGTGAATAATCCGGCAAATACCAACTGGCAGGATGAGGTTTTGCGCTCTGGTTTCAGCCATAATCATAATGTTTCTATAAATGGTGGAAACGACAAGACTTCGTATAGTGCTTCACTTAACTTCATAGACCGTGAAGGTGTGTTGAGGGGTACAGGTATGGACCGTCTTACTGCGCGCTCTTTCTTGCAGACTAAGGCTTTGAACAATCATCTCGACCTTTCTTTCAGCGTGAATGCAAGTTTCACCAACAAACAGACTGCAAGTACAGGTACACAGGGACAGAGTGTGCTTGATGCTATGTATTACTACAGTCCGCTTGTTCCTACCAAGAATGCCGATGGTACATGGTATAGCAATACAAGTATTTCGCAGAACTATAACCCTCTGAGTATGGTGTACGAAGATCAGTATAAGACTACTCAGAAACTGTTGCAGGGTATAGCTAAGGCTACTCTTCATATAATTGACGGACTCGACTGGAATCTTAATTTGTCTTACCAGAATGAACAGTATATCTATAACAATTATAATACTACACAGTCGCAGTTGCCGAATGTTTCTTCACGCCACGGACAGGCTTCAAGAAGCACTGTAGAGAATGTACGTAAGCAGATGGAAACTTATATTAACTGGGATCATACATTTGCCGACAAGCATAAACTTGGCATTATGGCCGGTTATTCATGGGAACAGAGTGACAATAACGACGGATTTGGTCTTACTGCATATAATTTCTATAACGATGAACTGACATATCATAATCTTGGTATGGCAAACAATATGGATATAGACGGTATCATAAGCAACCAGCTTTCTACTCTAAGAATGATATCATTCTACGGACGTCTTAATTATAGTTATGACAGTAGATATCTGTTGCAGGCAACTGTCAGACGTGACGGTTCTTCAGCTCTTGGAAAGAACAACCGCTGGGGTACATTCCCTTCTGTTTCTGCTGCATGGCGTATCATTGAAGAAGACTTTATGGAAGACCAGAATGTATTCGATGACTTGAAATTGAGATTGGGTTATGGTGTGAGTGGTAATACTTTGGGATTTGACGCTTATTCAGCATTGCAGACATATGGTGCTACAGGATGGTTTACTTCTGCCAACGGTGGATTGTACCGTGTTCTTGGCGCAACAAAGAATGCCAACCCTGACCTTAAGTGGGAACGTACAGGTATGTTTAATGTTGGTATCGACTTTGGCTTCCTTAATAATCGTCTTACCGGTACAGTGGAGTATTACAACAAAAAAACAAGTGACTTGATTTTCGACTATACAGTATCTACCAACAGATATCCTTACGGTTGGATGACTGCCAATGTTGGTAAGATAAGCAACAAGGGTGTGGAAGTTACCATCAATGCTATTCCTGTTCAGACAAGAGATTTCTCATGGTCTACAACATTGAATATCTCACACAACAAGAATGTGGTTGAATCTTTGTCGAATGCTGAATATTCTGTTGATTACCAGGATAGAGGTAACCCTGATATAGGTGGATATTCTACAACTACAGTACAGCGTCTTATGGAAGGTTGTCCTATAGGTCAGTTCTATGTATGGGAATGGGCAGGATACGATGAAAACGGCGGTTCTGTTTTCAATGATTATGATGAAAACGGTAATCTTGTTGGCACAACAGATGCACCAGACGATGGCGACAGAAGAAAAGCTGGTTCGGCACAGCCTAAGGTTACTTTCGGATGGAACAATACATTGAATTATAAGGGATGGTCGCTCACTGCTTTCTTCCAGGGTATAGCAGGTAACAAGATTTTCAATGCTACACGAGCATATTATAATAACATCTCATTGTTGAGTAATGGTAAGAATGTATTAAGCGAAGTGGCTACTATGCAGAAAGCTACAGATTCACGCGCACAGGCTCCTTCCGACAGATATATTGAGGACGGTTCTTATTTGCGTCTTGCTACATTGTCGTTGGGATATGATTTCGGCAAAATAGGTAACTGGCTTAATAATCTTAAGATATACGCTACTTGCAACAACTTGTTTACAATAACAGGATACGAAGGTGTAGACCCTGAAATTAGTCTTGGTGGACTTGAACCGGGTATCGACTGGCGTAATACAACTTATCCGCGTACTCGTTCGTTTATGTTCGGCGTTAATATTAATTTCTAACTCTTTCAACTTTAAATGATATTGATATGAAAACAAAAAATATATTATCAGGTGCCGTATTGATGCTGGCTGCTTTTGGCTGTACAGATCTTGATGTGGATGTTAATTCTATTTATACAGAATATCCTATTGATTCAGAAGTGGCACTCGAGGCAAGAATCAATAATGCTTATTATGCGTTCAGAGGGGCGCTCGGACGTAGATATGATGAGTTGCTTTCATGTAACTCCGACGAGTATACTGCCATAAGTTTCGACGGAGACTATCTGAATGGACGTGATATGTCGAATATATCTTTGCATAGTGTAAGTCCTGATGCTTCAAAGAATCAGTTGAATGTTTATAATGATATACAGGCCGGTATAGTCAACTGTAATCAGTTGCTTATGGATTTGGGAGAGAATGACCCTTCTATAGCTGCTCCGGTACGTGCCGCACGAGCTTTCTATACATTCCTGCTTATGGACAACTGGGGTGATACTCCTATTATCGACTATAAGTTGCTCGATTCAAACTCTGCAATCGACCGTTCTCCTCGTGCCGATGTTGCCAAATGGATTGAAGCCGAGCTTCTTGAGATAAGAGACCAGTGCCCGAGTGAGGTTTCGGATGCTACTTACGGAACTCCTACATGCTGGATGGTTGATGCCTTGCTTGCAAAACTGTATATCAACTGGAATGTATATACTCAGGATGTGACAAGTGCGAGCTGGTCGTCAACAGCTCCAAATGAGAAACTGAATGACTGTGTTGCGGTTTGCGACAGAATCATCAAGTCGGGCTTGTTTGACTTGAGTGATGACTATAAGACTAAGTTCATGTATACCAACGGCTCGCATATCAAGGACTTTATTTATGCAATGCCTTTCGATGCGGTTACTGCTACAGGTATGACTTACGCCCGATTCCGCACATGGAGACGTGGTCAGAATGATAATGGTTTCTATTCAATAGAGATGACAAACTCTGTGGGAGGTAACATGACACTTACTCCTGAGTATGTGGAACTGTTTAACCTTCCGGGCGACAGACGTAATGATGTTATAGCCGGTGATGCTACAGCCGAAACATTCGATGTATATCAGTATGACAATGCTACAGGCGAAAAGACTGATGTAAGAAACACTTATAAAGATGAACCGGCCGTATTCTATAAGTCTATAACTCTGAAAACTCAGGATGGCGACTTGAATACCGGTGCCGATATGTTCGGATGGTGTCAGGGATATCGTTCTATCAAGTTCTTCCCGGATATTAATGACTATAATACATATAGCCGTAATCAGGATAACGATGTACCTATCTTCAGATATGCAGATATTATTCTTACCAAATGTGAGGCTATAACAAGAGGAGCGACTGCAACCGAAGGTGATACTCCTATGAGTCTGTTCAACCAAATACGTTCGTATGTGAATGCTCCTACTATTACATCGAATCCTTCTCTTCAGGATATTCTTGATGAAAGAGGACGTGAGTTCCTTGATGAACACTGGCGTAGAAATGACCTTATACGTTTTGGCAAGTTTGAAGAGCCATGGGGATTCAAGCATCTAAATCCATCGGCAAATCAGCTGACTAACCGTTTGTTGCCTTTGAGTATTGATGTGCTTAATGCTAATACCAACTGGACTCAGAATCCAGGGTATTGATAAATGCTTGGTTAATGGGTGTTTATATAAATAATGACTGATATTTATGTTACAGGCGGAGAGTTAAGTCTCTGCCTGTAACTGATATCTTTTATTTGGGGTAATTGTAATATTAAACATACGTTTGTTGCTTTTTTACAGTAATAATCTGTATAATGTATTGGTAAAAACTTATTTAAATGTTTTGGGGATTCATGAAAACACATTCAAGCATCTTGCTGATAATTCTCTTCTGCGGTATCGTTACTCCATTTTCCGTGTCTTGTTCTGATGGAAATACGTCATCGGATAATTTGTTGTCTTATATAGATACAAGAGTGGGGACTGCGGCGAGTACAACCCGGACTGCGGGACTTTTTGGGAAACATACTGAGGAATATGGACAGACTTTGCCTGCCGTTCTCGAACCCAACGGAATGAATTTCTGGACTCCGCAAACTCAGGATACAGAACAGAAGTGTATATCTCCGTATTATTATCGTGATTCTTTGATGCAGGGTTTCAGAAACTCGCACTGGATAGTAGGGGGATGTACTCAGGATTACGGGTCTATGACTCTTATGTCTGTAACCGGCAGTCTGCGCTGTTTGCCGGAAAAAAGGGCTACTCCTTTTTCTCACGATTCGGAGGTTGCTACTCCTGCGTATTATTCTGTTGTCCTTTCCAAGGAGAATCTTAAGGCAGAACTTACGTCACGTTCACGCTCGGCAATTTTCAGGTTTACGTATAATAAGGAAGGAAAAGCATACCTTGTGGTTAATCCTAACAGTGATGAGGCTATGGGGTATATAGAGATAGATACACTACAGAAAAGAATATATGGCTATAATCCTGTTCACCGTATATATCAGGGATGGGGTGAGTATGCCGGTTACGACGGACATTTTGTAGTGGAGTATCGGAATGATATAACAGAGTTCGGAACATTTAAGGGGGATAGTGTTTTTGAGGGGCGTACATCTGTGGCCAATGCAAATGGTATCGGTGTTTATATAGGCTTTGATGTTGTTGATGGTGAAGAGGTTATTGTTAAGGCTGCATCTTCATTTACCGGAAGGGAAGGAGCTCTGGCAAATCTTGTTTCGGAAATACCAGGATGGGATTTTGATAAGGTACGCGGCCAACTTTCCGATATATGGGAAAAGCATCTTTCTGCCATTGATGTGAAAACCGATGATGAACTTTCAAAAAGAAAATTTTACGGTGCTTTCTATAGAGCATCTTTTCTGCCTCGTACATTCAATGATGTTGATGGTAAGTATCCGTCTTTTGCCAAGGGTAATCCCATAATGAAACTTTCCGGTAATGAGACTTATTATGAGGATTTCAGTGTATGGGATACTTACCGTGCCTTGCATCCTATGCTTAATATTATTGAGCCCGATAAGGCTGGACAGATGATGAATTCCCTTGTGCTGAAATATGAACAGGGAGGATGGTTGCCAATATTCCCGTGCTGGAACAGTTATACAGCGGCAATGATTGGCGACCATTGTATCTCACTCCTGGGTGATGCTTATATAAAGGGTGTCGGCGGATTTGATATAGAGAAGGCATATTCGGCCATGCGCAAGAATGCGTTTACTCACCCTGCGGACAGTGAATATGTCAATGGTTGCGGACGCCGTGCCTTGCATTCTTATCTTGAATATGGGTATATACCTTTGGAAGATTCTGTTCCAGAGGCTTTTCATACTTGCGAACAGGTGTCGCGTACACTTGAATACGCATACGATGATTATGTACTGGCTGCTGTAGCCGGCAGACTTGGAAAGACTGATGATGCTGTGAAACTTTTTGCAAGGGCCGGAAACTACAGGAATGTAATCAGTCCAGCTACGGGCTATGCTCAGGGAAGATATTCCGACGGAAGATTCCTTGCCGGTGATAATGCTTTCACCTTTGCGAAATTCATAACAGAAGGTGCGCCATGCCATTATACATGGTATGTGCCACATGATGTTTACGGACTTATGGAAGTGATGGGAGGTAAGGACAAGTTTGTCTCAAAGCTTGATTCCATGTTTACTCAAAACAGGTACTGGCATGGCAATGAACCATGTCATCAGGTTGCTTTCATGTTCAATTATGCCAGTCAGCCATGGAAGACTGTAGATGCGGTACGTAACATTATGGATACAGAATATCTGGATTCTCCCGGTGGACTCTCGGGTAATGATGATGCAGGACAGATGTCGGCATGGTATATGTTTGCGGCTATTGGTTTCTATCCTGTATGTCCGGGAAGTGAGTATTATATAATCTCGGCTCCAACATTCCAAAGGGTGGAATTCCGCCTTGAAAACGGAAAAACATTTGTGATGTCGGCTCCCGGGGTTTCTGGCAGTAAAAGATATATAAAGAGCATAAAGCTCAACGGGCAGAATTATACTTTTAATTACATATCTCATTCGGATATAATGAAAGGTGGATTAATGGAATTCGAAATGACAGATGTCCCAGAGTCGGTTTGGGGCACGCGTCCCAAAGACTGTCCGCCCGATTTGATGAAAAGATAGCTGGATATTAATATAGTAAAACAAGCAATGATATTTAAGAAATAAGTAATACCATGGAAAAAACAAATATGAAAAGAGCAAACTTGTATTTTATGAATATTCTGCTGCTTTCTCTGCTACTGTTTTCATGTGGCGGGAAGCAGACTTCCGGATCTGTTTACGATGTGCGTGATTATGGTGCGGTAGGTGATGGAAAGACCGATGATGCAACAGCCATTCAGAGGGCCATAGATGCCTGTGCAAAGGCGGGTGGTGGCTGTGTGCTGTTTCCTAAGGGATATACATTTCTTTCGGGTCCACTCGCATTAGGCTCGAATACGGAGTATCACTTTGAGGCCGACTCGCGTCTGCTTGCTAATCCCGATGAGAGTATCTATAATATCAGTGCTTTCGGTGAAAATAGGGGAGAGGGTATGATGTGGCTGTATGCAAAGGATGTGGAGAATATTTCTTTTACCGGTATGGGAACAATAGACGGTAACGGAGTGGCATTTATGGGTATGGAACTGCACGACTCATACGAACTTAAACCTGTAACAGATTTCGACCCGCGTCCTCATGTGCTTACTCTTATAAATGCGCGTAAGGTTGTGATGAGAGATATTAATATCAGGAACAGTGCATACTGGACTGTGCATCTTATAGGCTGTAATGATGTGATGATTGACGGTATATCACTTCTCAATAATCTGAAAATACGTAATGGTGACGGAATAGATATAGACCACTCAAGAAATGTGCGCATATCCAACTGCTTTATAGAGTCGGGTGATGACTGTATATGTCTGAAAAACAGACGTGAGTTTGAGGAATATGGCGTGTGTGAGGATATTACTGTAACCAACTGTATAATGACTTCACGCTCGTGTGCCGTAAAGATTGGTTCGGAGAATGTTGACAGTATACGACGTGTGGTATTCGACAACTGTATTATCAGAAACAGCAACCGTGGTATAGGAATACAGAATAGAGATGAGGGTACTGTAACCGATGTCATGTTCTCTAATATGATAGTTGACTGCAGGTTCTTCTCCGATGTATGGTGGGGCAAGTCGGAACCTATTTATGTAACATCATATCCGCGTGCCAAGGGCAACCATAAGGATGCCGGATGGCGTTTCCCTAAAGGAGCTACTGAAGGCAAATGCGGAAATGTCAGTGATATCCGTTTCCATAATATCAGATGTACAAGTGAGAACGGAGTGTTTGTGGGAGGAGATACAGACGATAAGGTCAGTCGCATAACTTTCAGTGATATAGAGCTCAGCCTGCGCAGGGTAACCGGTTACCCGGGTGCGGTGTACGATAAGCGCCCTTGCGATGGTGAGGGATTTATCCATAATATGAAATATGCGTTTTATATAGAAAAGGCGTCAGATATAGTTATGGAGAACTGTAAAGTACTAAATGACAAGTCGATGCCCGACTATAAGTTCAGAAACTGATAAACGGGAAACCGGTTTATCAACAGGTTTATTAACAGGAGACTTATAATATGAAATAACTAATTTAAATCTTAGCTTGATATGATAAACAAACTAATTCCATTTATAAATTCCTTGGTCGGACTTGCTTTCCTGTTGTTACCTGCGACAGGACATACACAGGAAAGCGGTCTTGACTCTTATGTCGACCCCCGTATTGGTTCGGAGGGGTTGGGACGAGTGTTTATTGGTCCTTCGGCACCATACGGTATGGTAAAGCCGTCGCCCGACTGTACTTGCAGAAATAACAGCGGATGGTTTCCTATGCCGGAGCAGGTTGACGGATTCTCACAGGTACATGTGAGCGGAACCGGTGGCGGACCTAAGTATGGGAATATCCTTGTGATGCCATTCGGCAAAGGTATGGAGCGTATCTCACATCTTGGATATAGAGAATATGAAAACATCAAACTCGGTTATTATGATACTAAGTTCAGCAATACTGGTATCCGTACAGAGATAACCACATCCTACAGGGCTTCTTTTTATAGGTTTACTTATCCGGCCGATTCTCTTAAATCTCTTAAGGTGGACTGTGGTTTCTTCCTTGGCGAAAGTCCTGTTCCAGATGCCCGTGAGGCACAACAGTTTGTCGGCTCCGAAATACAGATTCTTTCGGACAACTCTCTTTCCGGTTATACACGTATCCGTGGCGGATGGAACAATGGTAAGGCTTATACCGTGTATTTCTATGCCGAGACAGATGTGCCTTTCGAGAAAACATCTACATGGAAGAATGGCAGAATCTCCGACTCAAAATATCAGTACGATTCGGCAGAAAAGACCGGAGCATTGCTTCGCTTCCCTTCTTCTGCACAGACTGTCAATCTGAAGATAGGAATTTCCTTTATCAGCCAGCTTAAGGCAAGACAGAACCTGTATTCCGAAATTCCTCACTGGTCGTTCGATACTGTCAGGAAAAACCTGATAGCCGATTGGAATGATTTGCTTGGCAGGATTACACTCTCCGAAGATACTTCGGATGAATATAAGAGAATGTTCTATACAGGTCTTTATCATACTATGATTATGCCGGTCGACCGTTCTGGTGAGAATCCATTATGGTCGGACCCGGAACCTTATTATGATGATTTCTACGCTATATGGGACACATACCGCACTTCTACTCCTCTCATTACCCTTATTGACCCGCAGAGAGAAACAGATATTGTGCGTTCGCTTATAAATATTTACCGTCGCGACGGATATATGCCCGATGCCCGCAGCGGAAACTACAACGGACGTACTCAGGGTGGTTCAAATGCGGAGATTGTTATAGCCGACGCATACGTAAAGGGACTTGAGGGAATAGATTATGATATGGCGCTGGAGGCTATGCTGAAAGATGCTACCGTTCCGCCGGGAGGAAACGAGGAGGCGGAAGGACGTGGCGGACTGATTCCTTATATAGAATTAGGTTATATACCTCATGGTATACCGCGTGCCGGCAACAGAACTATAGAGTATTCTTACTGCGATTATGCTATATATCTGGTGGCTAAGGGACTTGGTAAGGAAAAGATTGCCGAAAAGTACCTAAAGCAGTCGGCCAACTGGAAGAATCTGTGGCGTTCCGATTATGAACACGACGGTGCGAAGGGCTTCATACTTCCACGTGATGCAGAAGGCAACTGGCTTGATGATATAACTTTCGGCAAATCGGATTTAAGAAAACCTGTTTTCAGATACACTCCTCTCACTTCTGAAGCTCCGTGGTATTGCCCATGGTGGGATACTTTCTTCTATGAGGCTACTTCGTGGGAGTATTCATTAAGTATCCCTCATGATGTTCCGGGACTTATTGAAGCGTGTGGCGGTAGCGAGGCTTTCGATAAGCGTCTGGATACTTTCTTCGGTAAGGAGTATTTTAATGTCAACAATGAACCTTCGTTCCTTACTCCATGTCTGTATCACTGGATAGGCCGTCCCGACAAAACATCCGACTGTGTGCGTGCCATTATAAAAAGGCATTATAATGACGGACCTGTGGGACTTCCGGGAAACGACGATTCAGGTGCCATGTCATCATGGCTTGCGTTTCATATGATGGGATTATATCCTAACGCAGGTCAGGATTATTATCTTATACATTCACCTCTTGTGAGAGAAACAACTATCAGAGTTGCCGCTGACAAGACCTTTAAGATTAGGACTGAAGGTTTCTCCGGGAAAAACAAGTATATTGTAGGTGCCCGACTGAACGGTAAAGATTATCCGTACTCATATATCCGTCATAAGGATATGGTGAAAGGCGGCGAACTCGTGCTGAAGATGGGAAGCCGTCCTGCCGGTTGGGGTACAGAACATCTTGATATCGTATCGGAGGTCAGATGATTATAAATGATAGACTGAAAGTATGAATTGAGATTATGAACTGAATTTATTTAAAGAATGTTTTATACGATGAAAAATATAATCAGAAGAAAAATAGGCAGTTTGTTCGTCTCGTTTGCGGCTGCAATTGTTGCATTGCCGGCAGCATCTCAATCGTCTATGCCCGATTCTGTGGTGTATGTGTGCAAACTCTACGGACAGACCAGAAAGTATAGCGCCCGCTTCAGCGAAAGCGGAGATACCCTTTATCTCAAATGGGGTATTGAACGCAATCTGAAATGGCAGAAGGGACATTTTGCCATGTTGCCTCAGGCAAGAAAAAATGCTTCTCTCCTAAGCTATCAGCAGCCGGTGGACGGAAATTATATTACTCTTCCCGAAAATGAAGTCTTCGGGATAGTGCCTTTGTCTGTTCTTAATGACTTGAAGCAGAAAAGGCAGTGCGTATTCGACTGCAGGACATTCAGACTTGCCGACACATCACGCCGTGCCGGTGGTTATGTTCTTCTTCATGCCGTATCGTCTGATGATGAAACAGAGATGTGGATACTCGACAATAACTCTCTTCCTTTGATATATTCCTTGCAGAACAATCCTTGCGGGGTTAACTGGGAAATCAGTTCTACCTTGCCTGTCAGTGAGGTACATGAGGCAATGGTTACAGATGATATTATAAGGTCCGACTTCAAGTCCGATAAGCAGCGTTCTGCCGGAATATACTTTGCATATCCTTTGGGAAGCAAGTCCTCGCCGTCAGGAAATCCTTCACCGGATTCTGCTGCCCCTTCGGGATATTCGCCTGTATACATCAGTCATTACGGACGTCACGGGTCAAGATATATGATGAATGATTCGGATTATGTAAAGGTTCTGGAGCCTCTAAGATGGGCTTCATCTGAATCAGGACTTACTCCATTGGGTGATGAGATACTACAGAAGCTTGATATCTTATGGAATGAAGCAAATGGCAGAAGTGGTGAACTTACAGAGTTGGGTGCCGATCAGCATAGAGGCATCGCCGAACGCATGTACAACAGATATCGGTCTGTTTTCGGTCCCGGCAAGAAGGTTGAGGCAGTATCGAGCACTGTTCTGAGGTGTGTGTTAAGTATGAATGCCTTTTGCAGACAGATATCAGATATGGATAACAGTATAGATATAGAGTCAGTTTCCGGCAACAGGCTGATGAGACATATGGCATATACTTCACCCGAACTTGTAAAGTTTGCATCGCCCGATATGGATTGGCAGAAAGATGCGGCGGCTTTTGAAAAGTCGGTACTGAAGCCAGAAAGAGTTCTTTCTTCTATTTTTACACGTAAGGAGGTACGTCCTGATAATGAGATATCATTTTATAAAGCCCTTTTCAGAGTGGTTTCGAGCATACAGAATACCGGTTTGAACGATTCTCTGCATTCTCTGTATAAGGTGTTTACCGATGAGGAACTTTTTACATTGTGGAAGGCGTTTAATTATAGGATGTACGTAATAAATACATCTTGTCCGCTTAATGAGGGGAAAGGCCCTTCTTCCGCATCCATGCTCCTGAAGAATATAATAGATGAGGCCGACAAGGCTTTATCGGATGAGGACGTATGTGCTTCATTGCGTTTTGGACATGACACGGCACTGATCAGACTTCTTGCCTTGATGCATGTAGAAGGTTGTTCGGTTCCTGAATCAGATCCGGAGAAATATCATCTGGCATGGCAGGACTACCGTGTTGCACCTATGGCGGCAAATTTACAGATGATTTTCTATAGAAACGATAAGGGTAGTGTTATAGTGAAGTTCCTTCATAATGAGAATGAGGTTGGCTTAGACTCTGCATATTCTGATGCTTTGATTAAGTACGACGATGGAGTCAATGCTGCCGGTAGAACTGATGCAAATTGCGGAAAGTACTACGACTGGAGTAAGTTGAAGGAGATGTGGAAAGAATCTTTGCTTTAATTATTTTAAAATAGGCTGTCTCAAAATACTTTGAGATGGCCTTTTTGTGTCATTCCAGATTGAAGTCTTTTTGATTTTTTTCTAAAGATGAATTTATAAGCTTACTTTTTTAACATATTAGGAAATTCTTTGCGAGGCATGTTCCTCTGGCAATAGGTCTTTATCAGATAGGAAATAGAGGAAAATGTGAAATTGGATATTTAATATCATGTAGAAAATGTGAAAATAAGCACTGATTATTGCATGGAAAATGTGAAATCATTATCTTATGTAACATAAAACTAATGATTTACAATATGGAACAGCTCTTAAGAAGAAAAATTGACGCATACTTGGTAGCCTGGAAGAATAATCCTGACAGAAAACCTCTCATTATTAAAGGCGCTCGCCAGATTGGTAAAACACGTTCCATTGAATGGTTTGCTGCTCAAAACTATAAGAATGTTATTCAAATCAATTTTGTGGAGCAAAAGAAATATAAACAAATCTTTAATGATGGATTTGAGGTAGATGTTGTTCTGAAAAATATCTCATTGCTAAATCCTGATTTCAGTTTCATTCCTGGCGAAACTATTTTCTTTTTTGATGAATTACAAGCGTGTCCTAACTGTGCCACTTCGTTAAAGTTCTTCAAACTTGATGGTAGATTCGATGTTATCTGCTCTTGTTCACTAATGGGTATCAACTATAAAGAAATAGAATCCAATAGTGTAGGTTATAAGGAGGACTATGAGATGCATTCTATGGATTTTGAGGAGTTCTTATGGGCAAAAGGCTATAATGAGGATTTTATAGAGGATATCTATCAGCATATGCTTAATATTAAACCTCTTGCATCACTACAAATGGATGTTCTTTTTGAGTTGTTCCGTGATTATGTTACTATTGGAGGAATGCCTGAGGTAGTGAATACGTATGTAAGAAACAAAAATTTTAGCGGAACATTAGGAATTCAGAGGCAGCTGCTAAAAGATTACGAAGAGGATATTACTAAATATGTAGAAGGATTGGATAAAGCAAAAGTAAAGGCAGTTTATAACCATATTTCAACATTCCTGGCTAAAGAAAATAAGCGTTTCCTGATAACCAAAATTGCGAAAAATGCAAGGAATAGGGATTATGTAGGTTGCGTCGAATGGCTTTCAGATGCAGGAGTTGTAAATGTGTGCTATTGCTTAAATCAACCAGAACTTCCGCTCAAAGGGAACTATGATCCTAAGCTATACAAAATTTACTATAAGGACACAGGATTGCTTATTGCCTCTCTTGATGAAGAGGCGCAAGAAGATTTGAGAGCCAATAAGAATCTTGGTACATACAAAGGGGCTATATATGAAAATATAGTGGGAGACATGCTAGTTAAACAAGGGTATAAACTATACTACTATAACAGTGATAGACCTGCCCTTGAAATGGATTTCTTTATCAGAGACGCAAATTCACTTATCCCTGTCGAGGTAAAATCCAATGACGGTGCAACTGCATCTCTCAATAATCTATTAAAAGAGGATAAGTATCCCGATATTAAGTATGGAATAAAATTGGGATACAAAAACATAGGATTCAATGGTAAGTTCTATACCTTCCCTTATTTCTTGACTTTTTTATTGAAGAAGTTTGTGTCGGAGAAGAGATAATTATATTGACAATACCTATATTTATTGACATTAGAAGGGGTAAGGAAGTGTTAAAGAATGGAGAGCCGATAAAATTGAGCTATCAGATATTATTCTCCTAATAACGGTTTTCCAGAATTGTGTTGTTGGATGGATTATTCAGTCTATGAAGCTTTATCAGACAAGAGTATGTTTTAAGAAATAAACTTACTAAACATTAGCGGTAGTAATTTGAAGTTATCGCCACATATCAGTCTGGATAACACATATCTTCATTATGATGTCCATCTACGGGCACGCTTATCATCGTTATCTTTCGGAAAACAGTCTATCATGGAACACACAGATTCGGTAAGCACTTTCTTCTGACGTTTGCTGTCGTCCTTATATCTCGGCGCACTGCTCGGTCTTCAACGGACTGACAGTGGTATACTTTTAAGTTATTATATATACATATTAGGATAAAAGTTGCGGTATAATACTGAGTAACATTAAATTCTTCTTTTAGTCTGAGGACTTCATAAGGTTTTGTTTTCATCAAAAGTTTGATGCAGGTTCTTCAGATGAGTGACATTATTGAACTTAACCTCCTGCGAAAATTGATAATGACAAGCTTTGTTACAGAAACATCCGCAAAAAATTTGGCGGAATAGAATTGTTGTTGTACTTTTGCAATACCAGAACCCCCAAGCCTCTCAACGATGCTCAAATCGGGGGTCGTTTTATTTTTATACCTCTATGAGTATTCAATTTGACAAAACTTATACATGCCCTAATGAGATAGTCACTCTGTTGAAAGACAGAGGTTTGGATGTTGGAAATTTCCAACGTACGGAACATTATATCCAGAATATTGGCTATTACAGACTCAGCGCATATCTATATCCTCTGTTGCAAATGCCCAAGGAGGCTCATCGATACAAGGCAGGTAGTACTTTTCAAGATGCACTTAACTTATACCGTTTCGATAAAAAATTGCGATTGTTTCTTTTTAATGAAATTGAGAAAGTAGAGATAGCCTTGCGCAGTGCATTGACAAACATCGTGACCGAGGAAACAGGCAATATTTTTTGGATGACAGATGGAAACTTGTTTGCGAATGCCGACAAGTTCAACAGAACTATGGCATTGGTTGACAAGGAACTGAAAAACTCAAAGGAGGAGTTTATCCTGCACTTCAAGGAGAAATACATTGATGCTTATCCGCCTGCATGGATATTGGTGGAGATACTTCCTCTTGGAGTCGTTACCCGTATCTATGAAAACTTAGCAGACAATGCATTGAGAAAGAAAATAGCGGCACATTTTTCTCTTCCAATGCCGGTGTTTATTTCATGGCTGACTGTTATTGCGTTAACAAGAAATACCTGTTGCCATCATGCAAGAGTGTGGAACAAGGAAAATTCTATTACTCCCATGATTGCCAGGAAACTTTCACGTCCATGGATAAGTCCTTCAGTACCAACTAACAGAACTTTCTTTGATATTTGCATTATTAAGTGGTTTGTTGACATCGTGTCTCCGCACAACGATATGAAAAGCCATCTGCAACAACTATTGTCTGATTTCCCGATGGTAGATATTAAAGCTATGGGGTTCCCTATAAACTGGCAAGAGGAACCGCTGTGGAAAGAATAACCTCCGGCAAGTTACCACGCCGGAGGCTATAAATATTACAAATACAGGGTTTTCAGAAAAATTTTCTTTGGATTTATCCTACATGTTCTATTGCCTGACTTAGGTCGGCTATTATATCATCTACATTTTCAATACCTACAGAGAGGCGAATCAAGTCTGGAGCTACTCCGGCTTCGATTAACTGTTCGTCGCTCAACTGACGGTGTGTATGGCTTGCCGGGTGAAGTACACAAGTACGTGCATCGGCAACATGAGTTACTATACATGCAAGTTTCAGACTGTCCATGAATTTGATTGCCTCTTCGCGGCTGCCATTGAGTCCGAAAGCTATAACCCCACAAGAACCGTTAGGCATGTATTTCTGTGCAAGCTCGTAATACTTATTGCTCTTAAGACCGCAATAGTTTACCCATTTAACTTTAGGATGAGCCTCAAGCCATTCTGCTATTTTCTGTGCATTTTCGCAGTGGCGTGGAACACGCAGATGAAGTGTCTCAAGACCCAAATTCAACAGGAATGCATTTTCAGGCGACTGTATTGAACCAAGGTCTCTCATTAACTGTACAGTAGCTTTGGTGATGTAAGCCATCTTTCCGAATGCCTTGGTGTATATAAGTCCGTGGTATGATTCGTCGGGCTGAGTAAGTCCCGGAAATTTGTCGGCATGAGCTTCCCAGTCGAAATTACCACTGTCTACTACTGCACCGCCCACACATGTAGCATGTCCGTCCATATATTTTGTAGTAGAATGTGTAACAATATCAGCACCCCATTCAAAAGGACGGCAGTTGATAGGAGTGGCAAAAGTATTGTCAACCACCAATGGAACTCCATGACTGTGAGCTATACGCGCAAACTTTTCTATATCAAGAACGTTAATACCCGGATTTGAAATAGTTTCGCCAAACAGACATTTTGTGTTAGGGCGGAAAGCCTTCGAAATTTCCTCTTCGCTTGCGTCTGCATCAACAAAAGTACAGTCTATTCCTAATTTCTTCATTGTAACAGCAAACAGATTGAATGTTCCTCCATAGATGGTAGAAGAACATACAAAATGGTCGCCTGCTTCACAGATATTAAAAATAGCATAGAAATTGGCTGCCTGACCTGAAGATGTCAGCATTGCGCCTATACCACCTTCAAGAGCGGCAATTTTTGAGGCTACAGCATCATTTGTAGGATTCTGAAGACGAGTATAGAAATAACCGGATTCTTCAAGGTCGAAAAGACGGGCCATCTGTTCGCTTGTTTCGTACTTGAAGGTTGTAGACTGATATATAGGCAAAACTCTTGGTTCACCCTTCTTAGGCTGCCATCCGGCCTGTACACAAAGAGTCTCTCTGCTAAACTTGTTATTTTCCATAATGATTATGTTTTTGTTGTTATATTGTTTGATTGTCGGCAAAATTACTAAATATTCCATCATCTTGTTGTTAACTTGGCAAAAAAGACTTATATTTGAGTTGTTAAACTTTGAATTAAGCATTAAGATGTTAAACCAAACAACAATATTAATTTATGGCAGAAATGGCAGATGAAATTAAGTTTAAGCATGTAATACCGGCCCAGATCCGGTTCAGTGATGTAGATCGCTTCGGTCACATGAACAACTCTGTGTATTTTTCTTTGTATGACTTGGCGAAAACCACTTACTTTAAAGATGTATTTGGCGACACTCATGACTGGGACAAGTTTGGTGTGGTTATAGCCAATATTAATGCAGATTTTCTGGCACCTGTTTTCTTCTCGGACGATCTTATAATTGAGACTACTGTAGTTCATCTTGGCAACAAGAGTCTTACACTTCTTCAACGTGCCATAAACAAGGCAAGCGGAGTCTTGAAGTGTCAGTGCCGTACTGTCCTGGTAGGATATGATGTGGTTACCAAGGAGCCAATTCCTATACCAATGCAATACAAGCATGCTATATGTGAGTATGAAGGAAAAACTCTTGAAGAACTTACTGCCGGAATCTGAATGGTGAATATCTGATATATTTGTAAGAAATATAATATACAATACCGGAAACAATTAAGCCTAAAAAGACAGAATCTTATGAACTCTGTCCTTTTAGGCTTATCTGTTTTATAGTGGTTTAGAAATTAATTTCTGTATTCTTCTTTCTTATATAATATATGTTGTATGGTATGTTGTACGGTGTATAGAACACTGTGTATTACACTTGCTGAGATTGTTATTTGTACGACTTTCTGTAAATTCCGAGAATTTCGTCATCAGTAAGAGGTCGAGGATCGAGAGTGAATAGTCCGCCCATTGTATCTTTGGCGTTACGAACCATTTCAGGCAAGTCTTCTTCCTTTATACCCCAGTCGCTCAGTTTGATATCTCTCACTCCACATTCCTTCTGCATAAGAATCAAAGCTTCGATAAAATCACTTGGACGGTTACTCTTCTGCTGGGTCATAGCTTCCGACATTTTCATATATCTCTTCATGCAGTCATTTCTGAATGTTTCGAAATAAGCTTCACTGAGAGCGATAAGTCCCGCACCGTGAGGAAGTTCCGGATAAATGGCACTCATGGCATGTTCCATAGAATGTTCGGATGTGCAACTTGATGTAGACTCTACAAGTCCTGCCAATGTACTTGCCCAGGCAACCTTTGCTCTTGCCTTAAGATTGCGTCCGTCTTTTACTGCAACGGGCAGATACTTGTAAAGCAGACGTATAGCTTCCAGCGCATACAGGTCACTTATAGGTGTGGCACAGTTGGCAATGAACCCTTCTGCCGCATGGAAGAAAGCATCAAATCCCTGATAGGCTGTGAGATGTGGAGGAATAGATACCATCAGCTCTGGGTCGATGATAGACAGTGCAGGGAAAGTATATTTACATCCGAATCCTATTTTTTCTTTCTTTTCTGTATTTGTAATAACAGTCCACGGATCGGCTTCAGTACCGGTTCCGGCAGTCGTAGGAATAGCAATTATAGGCAGAGCCTTGTTTACCGGACGTCCTTTACCGCTACCTCCCTGAATATAGTTCCAGTAGTCGCCATCATTACAAGCCATCACGGCAATAGCTTTTGCAGAGTCTATGGAGCTGCCTCCGCCGAGTCCCACAATCATGTCGCATCCCATTTCGCGGCAAATTGCGGCCCCTTCCATTACATGGTCTTTTATAGGATTAGGCAGAATCTTATCATATACTATAGAATCAACCTCATTTTCCTTAAGCAATTCTATAACTTTATCGAGATATCCATATTTTCTCATCGATGTTCCGGCTGATATTACTATCATGGCTTTTTTACCCGGCAGAACTTCTGTGGCCAATTTCTTGATTTCACCACATCCGAACAGGATTCTTGTAGGGATGTTCAAGCTAAAAACAGGATTTGTATTCATAATGTACTATGTTTTAAAGTTATATACTATGTTTTTAGAGTTATATGTTATGCTCCTTAAAGTTCATATACCCAAAATTAGGAAATAAAATGGAAAAACGATAGATGTATGAGTTAAAAAATGCCAATTATGTATTGAAGTGTGGTGTTTGAAGGAATACAGTGAAGGTGTACTATATTATTGTTATAAGATAACTTGCTATAATTTACTCTGATTTACTCTGATTTCTATAAGTTTATTTTCTCCGTTTAGTCGGGTAAAAATACGGCCTCATTTTTATAAGATTGTCTAGACAAACTAAACAGAATGACTAGACATTTTTTTTATTTGTCGAGGACGTATTTTGATGTGTTTTGACGTGTCAAGTTTTTAATGTCCCATTTAAGTCGTACGCCCGTCTCATTTAAGTCGTACAGGCGTCCCACTTTAGTCGTACGCCCGTACTATTATAGTCGGATGGCTACCGTGACTATAACAGGTTGATGATGGATTTTAATTAAACCATAGAAACTATCAGAAAATTATCAGAAAAGTGCATGTTTGTTTGGTTTTCAAAAACAGAATTTCACAATTTGGGATTTAAGTCTTGAAGTAATGGAATTTGTTTCATTTGTTTCAAAAATTCCACTTGTCTCACTATAGATATTTTTGTGAGACAAATCGTTTTTCTTTATTTTTATGTTTTGATATTTTAAGGTTGAATATGTTATTTCTTAGTCTTATTCTTATCTTTCTTTTTTATGTGGTTGTGTTTGGTGTTATACTGTGTGATCTCTTGATTATTATTTAAATATATCTAATATTTATGGTTTATATATGCGCGTTTACTCTATACTTATCTTGAGATTTCTTTATTTAAGGTCTTTTTTATTGTTATTTTTTCTGTTTAGTTATTTTAATATATGATTTCAAAGTGGCATATTTTTGTCTGTACAGTCAAAGGTACGTGAAATACCTTCATTTTTTAGAATAACTTAAAAGTTTACTATTAATTGGTTTACAATGAACTGGCAGTGGTATATTTTTTAATTATTGGTGTAGTATACTTTTATATATAAGACATTTTGATAATATTAAAAAACTACCAAAAATAGAACAATCTATCATTTTTAGTTGAGTACAAAATATAATAGAAAAAAACAATTATAATGCTAGAATATTCTTATTCATATTAGCTTGAATTAATCATTAAATAAAATTAAAATAATTATGAATACAATATCAATAAAGTTAAAATTCAGACCCTCAACAAAACCAGAAAAAAAAGGTTCGCTGTACTTTCAATTAATCCATGAACGTAAAGTCAGAAAACTAGTAACAAAACACAAGATTTACAAATCTGAATGGGATAACACAGATAATAAAATAATTCTTCCTCCTGCTTCTTCCCCTCGATATGTCATTGTAAACAACATTTTACTGGACATAAAAAAGGAATCTGAACAGCTGATGAAGATAATGTTGGAACTTTCCAAGTTTGAGAATGGATGGAGCAGAAATGAAGTAATAAAAAAGCTTAAAGCCTTGAATAATACAAACCCAAGTGTTTTCAAATTCATCGAAGAACAATCCCAGAATAAGAAAAAAACGGGAAAAATCCGGTCCTTTGAAACATACCAGGCTACATTGAAGAGTTTTAAAAAATTCAGAAAAGGAATAGACTTGTCTTTTGACATGATAGACTCTGAATTAATGGAACTCTATGAGGCAGAATTACGTAGCAGAGGTTTATCACGTAATACAACTTCATTTTATATGAGAATATTACGCACAAACTATAAGATAGCTATTGAGAAGAACTTAACAAAAGACAAGAACCCTTTTAAACGTGTATATTGCGGAATGGATAAAACAGTAAAGAGGTCAATAACATTGGCAGAGATAAAGAAAATTAAAGAACTTGATCTAACAAACAAACCTATTCTTGATTTTGCACGAGACATGTTCATATTTAGCTTTTGTACGCGTGGAATGTCATTTATAGACATGGCTTATCTCAAGAAAAAAGATTTGGTAAACGGATACCTTACATATAGAAGAAAAAAAACAGGGCAGTTACTTATTATAGAATGGACAAAACATATGCAAGATATAATAGACAAATACAAACCTAACGCAACACAATATCTTTTACCAATAATTATATGTGAAGATGGCAGCGAAAGACGTCAGTATTTAAACCAAATAACTAGGATTAATAGACGATTAAAAAAAATTGCTTCATTAGCAAACCTGTCTGTTCCACTTTCATTGTATTATAGCCGTCACAGTTGGGCAACCATAGCAAGAAGAAAAGATATACCAATTTCTATAATTAGTGAAGGCTTAGGACATGATTCCGAAATTACCACTCAAATATATCTAGATTCTATAAGGTCAACTGAAGTGGATAAGGCTAATAGAGACATTTTAAAAGACCTTTAGAAATAAACTAGCCCTAAAAAAATCACAAAAGAATTGAGGTTTATCTCCTAGAATGAGATATATATTTTTCTGCAAAAATAATAAAATATATTTAATATTGAATGCTTTTGAACAATTTATTACACTTTGTTCTCTTTTTTTCTTCTGTTTACCGCATAATTGTATAATTATCTACTTAATTTATTTATATATAGTCCATTACCAGTGCTGAATTTCTCATTCTAGGAGATAGACATAAAAAATGTAATGTGTTATAGCAATACATCTATTTAATTAATATATTTATAAAACGGATAATCAATTCAAAGTAAGAAAAACTTTTAATTATATGCGTTGTAACTGCTTGATATACAGTGTGATATATAATCTTGCAGGATTAAATACTATGCACTCACCTTTCGTGTGGAAAATATGGATGGCATAAAAAAAAATATAGATTCAGACATGACAAATAAAACTGGATATTCTGCTGATGAATTACCACAATGGTTTGTTATGCGTGATTTGAAAAGAAGAAATGCCAAAAAACCTGCTTATAAAATGCTTAGCGAAAAGGGGATTGAGATTTTTACGCCTTTGATTAGTAGAATACGATATATAAACAGAAAAAAAGTAATCCAGGAAGTACCTTACATTCAGGATTTACTTTTTGCACATGCCTGTAAAAAGGAACTGGACATAATAGTTGACTCAACAGAGACGCTGCAATATCGTTTTCTTCGAGACGGCAAGCGTACACCTATGACTGTAAGTGAAAAAGAGATGGAACGATTTATACAGGCAGTAAAATCTACGGTCAGGCCATGCTATTATAAACCTCAAGAGATAACGCCAGACATGGTTGGAAAAAATGTTCGCATTATCGGTGGACCTTTAAATAATTATGAAGGAAGATTACAGAAAATGCAAGGCTCGCGTATAAAACGATTATTTATTGAGTTACCACAACTTTTAACTGTGGCAGTAGAGGTTGAAGCCGAATTTATTCAGGTTCTCAAAAAGTAGAAATACAACTTGAATGACACCTCTTGGGGAAAGTAGTGGAATATTGTAAAAATAGAGGGATTATATTCTATGCAGTTAATGTGAACCATCCTGATGAAACTGCTGAATATATAAATATCTTTTGCAGAAAACTTAATGCAGATCTGTTCATTGATTACAGAAATGTAGGTGGAATGCCTGATTGGGGTTAAATTTATAATATGATTTATTTTAATCTGAGACTTATCGGGAACTGCATATAGAAAACTATAATACACCCAAGAGGAATTCATTATGAGCAAGGTTGTTTAAAAAATGAATGTTTTTCACTATAGGCTCAGCCATGACTATAAGTTTTATGAATTTATAATACAAAAAAAATGAATTCTAATATTATTATAATCGGGAAAAAATAATATGATATTAAAAAACACCCTATTGCTATATATTCGTATGTTTATCTCTATGATTATTTCTTTATATACAAGTAGAATAATCCTAGAGATACTTGGAGTAAAGGATTTTGGAGTATATAATGTAGTAGGTACTGTAATAACTTCTTTTTCATTTATAAGTGGTCCTCTAAGTACAGCTACACAGCGTTTCTATAATTTTGAATTAGGGAAGAAAAATGAGGTAGGCGTTGTTGAAGTATATAATCATTCAGTTGTAATATATGTTATTTTATCATTCTTGTTGTTTACTATAGTTGGGATAACCGGATACTGGTTTATTGACAATAAATTAAATATACCGCTAGATAGAATTTATGCAGCAAAGTATGTTTTTCTTTTTTCCATGCTTTCCTTTATAATAGGATTGTTTAAGACGCCATATGAATCTCTTATAATAGCGAATGAAAAAATGGCATTTTATGCATATATGTCTATACTGGATGTTGTACTTAAACTCTTGTTTGTATATTCTTTATTTGTTGTGACTTTCGATAAGCTTATTGTATATTCACTGGGAATTATGTTCATTACATTGTTCAATTTTCTATGTACATTTTTTTATTGCAATAAGAAATTTAGTTATATAAGAAAATGGAAGAGATTGAATAAGAAAACTTTTAATTCTTTATTAAGTTTCTCAGGATGGAGTCTCTTTGGATCTTTAGCTTCGATGTCACAAAACCAGGGATTGAATATATTGCTAAACATTTTCTTCGGTGTAATAGTAAATGCAGCTATGGGCATAGCAACTCAGGTAAGTGGTGCAATAAACCAGTTTGTTGCAAACTTTCAAGTAGCATACAGGCCTCAAATAGTTAAGAACTATGCTTCTGGCAATATAGATAGATTAAATAAATTGATATCAGATTCCTCAAAGTTTTCGTACTTATTATTATTTGCGTTTGTATGTCCGGTAATATTTAATATTGATATTATATTAAAGTTATGGCTTGGTAATGTTCCTGAATATGCATCAGAATTATGTATATGCATGCTCATTTATGCTTTGTTGGAAACATTGTCTGCACCTATGTGGATGACTGTACAGGCTACGGGAAAGATTAAGACATATCAGATGGTAATAAGTTCAGTTATTGGTCTGAATATAGTTTTATCATATATTTTCCTAAGGTTAGGCTTCCCTCCTGAAACTGTACTTATAATAAAATGCTGCCTAGATTTGGGATATTTAGCCATAAGATTAGCATTTATAAAAAGGATGGTGGGGTTCAACATTGTGAAATATTTAGTAGATGTAATATGTCCTTTAGTTATAATATCATTATCTACTATAATAATTATTTCGTATTTAAATTTAAACATTTTATATCAAAATTTTCTGTCAAAATTAATAGCAATTAGTCTTTTGTTTTTTATCATATATTTGCCTATAGTATACCTATTTGGACTAAACAAAGATGAAAAGATAATAATCAGTAAATTATCAATAAAAAAAATCCTTAGATAATGAAAAATGGAGTTTTAATATGTACTGGGACATTTAAATATAAGAATATTGGTGATTATATACAAAGTGTTAGTCAGGAGCAATTTTTTGATAAAGTTGATTGTTATGTAGAAAGGGAAAAGTTAAAGGACTATGAATCAGAAGAAATTACTCGTGTGATAATGAATGCTTGGTTTATGTGGAATCCAAAAGAATTTCCACCGAGCAAAGATATACTACCATTATATATTTCAATACATATTGTACCAGGTATAGCGGATGAAATGTTATCAGAAGAAACTATAGAACATTTAAAAAAGTATGAACCTATAGGTGCCAGAGATACAAGTACAATGAATATTCTTGAATCACATGGTATTAGAAGTTACTTTTCAGGTTGCTTAACGCTTACTTTGGGAGAGAAATATAAGAATACAACAAAGAACGATGAAATCATTTTTGTTGATCCTTATTATGAATTAGGAGGAAATAATAGTAATAAGATACATAAAATATTATATTCATTTTTTTTATGTATAAAAAATATAAGGAAAGTATTCAAATTAAACAAAAAATTCTCATGTGAATTTTATTCTCCTATTAGTAGGATTTCTAGAACTTTAGATAAATTAATTCATGTAGCAGCATTCTATCATACATATTCAAGGGCATTTTCAGATGATGTTCTTTTTAATGCTACATATATAAATCATTCAGTGAAACAATCAGATTTTAAAAATGATAATGAAAAAATGGAATACGCAAGAGCATTAGTAAGAAAGTATGCAACAGCAAAACTTATTGTTTCTAGTCGTATTCACTGCGCTTTACCATCAATTGCTGTTGAAACTCCTACCATATTTATAACCTCGGATAATTTAGAGAAAGGCAAAGGTAGAGGCGGAAGTAATAACCGATTTGGAGGTTTAATAGAACTCATGAATACTCTAAAATGGAGTATAAAAGGTGTTGAACTTACAGGAAATGAGAAATGGCTTAAAAACACTGCCAATAAGAAAATTACTCCAGATTCTATTATTGAGATAACAAAAAGACATTATCAGATTAAAGCAGACTTAATTGAAAAAGTTACAGACTTTTTAAATAGATCTATAGACCAATAAATATATCTATGAATATAGCTGTTATTTTTGCTGGTGGTGCTGGGAAACGGATGAATACCAAATCCAGACCAAAACAATTTCTTGAATTGAATGGCAAGCCCATTATAATCTACACACTTGAACTTTTTGATAATCATCCAAATATTGATGCTATTGTTATAGCTTGTATTGAAGATTGGATACCTTTTCTTAAGAAAATGATAAATAAGTTTGAAATAGGGAAGGTAAAGAAAATCGTACCTGGAGGTTCAACTGGACAAGAGTCCATATATAAAGGTTTATGTGCTGCAGAAGAATTATCATCAGAGAATGAAACCATAGTTTTGATACATGATGGCGTAAGGCCTTTAATAACAGAAGATACTATAACAGATAATATAAAAAAAGTAAAGGAATGTGGTAGCTGTATAACATGTATATATGCAACCGAAACTTTTGTAGTAAAAAAAGCAGATGATACCTTGATTATACCTGAACGTAAAGATTCTCTAATAGCTAGGGCGCCACAAAGCTTTCTGTTGAAGGATATAATTAATGCGCATCGTAAGGCTCTGAAAGAAGGTCGGAATGATTTTATTGACAGTTGTACAATGATGAGCTATTATGGCTATAAATTAGGCCTGATAGAAGGTCCGATGGAGAATATTAAAATAACGACACCTACAGATTATTTTATATTTAGGGCTATGAATGAGGTTCATGAAAATCAGCAAATATTTGGATTTTAAAATGGGATTTTATTACAACAAAGTAGTTATTGAAGACATGCAAAGGTTGTCTTCTGTAATAAACATAGATAAACTTAAGAATAATACCATAATGATAACTGGTGCTACGGGAATGTTGGCAACATATATGGTCTTTTTTCTATCTTATATAAACAGAAACTTTCATACAGACATCAGAATTATAGCAGTATGTCGTAATAAAAAAAAGGCGGATATCTTATTTTCTGATTTCTATAATGAACAGTGGTTTTGTTTAATAAATCAGGATGTTTGTGATGAAATTAAATATGAAGGAAATATAGATTATATTGTCCATTTGGCCAGTAATGCTAATCCTTATCATATAAAGAATAATCCTGTGGATATAATTAAAAGCAATATAATAGGTTCCATCAATATATTAGAGTATTCAAGGTCGAAGAAAATTAAAAAAGTATTGTTTACATCAACAAGAGAGATTTACGGCAAGAACGAAGAAAAAGATTTTCTGACTGAGAAAGATTATGGTATTGTAGACCCTTTAGAGATGAGGGCTTGTTATCCTGAAAGTAAAAGGGCTGCAGAAACAATATTTCAAGCATATAACGTACAATATGGAATACCATTTAATATTGTACGTATTGCACATTCATATGGTCCAGGTATGAATTTGGATAACGATGGTAGGGTTATGGCTGATCTCATGTCAAATGCAGTGAATGGAGAGAACATCATAGTCAGAAGTGATGGTATGGCAGAACGTGCATTTTGTTATATAACAGATACAATTTCAGCAATGTTTCTTATATTGATAGATGGTGAGGTGAATAAACCATACAATATCGCTAATGAGAAGGAAGTTGTATCAATCAAAAATCTAGCCGAACAGTTAGCTCAATTAAGTAACACTGATGTCATTTTCGATATCCCTACTATAAAGTCAAATGCATATTGTAATTATAAGCGTTCCGGACTAGATACGAAAGAACTAGAGAAGTGTGGATGGACTCCTATGGTAAGCTTGAAACAAGGATTGGAATTAACCTATAAAAGCTTTAAGCAATGAAAAAAGAAATAACATTGGCTGATATGCATCAGATACAGCTGAGCATGATGAAGGCTATACACCAGTTCTGCATAGAAAATAATATAAGGTATTCATTAGGAGGCGGTTCACTATTGGGAGCTGTAAGACACAAAGGGTTTATTCCATGGGATGATGACGTAGACATAATGATGCCAAGGACAGATTATGAAAGATTTATAGAATCTTTTGAAGGAAAGTTTGCTTACTATAATGTGCAACACTACAAGAATGACAGGAATTATTACAAGCCGTTTGCAAAGATATATGATAACAGAACATTACTTGAAGAAGCATACTGTACTACAGGGGTTTTTGTTGATGTGTTCCCTATAGACGGAATGCCATGCGAAGACGAATATCTCTTTTTATTGAAAAAACTCAATAAGTTGGCAAGAAGGCTTAGATATACTACCAATATTATATCTGGAAATTTTAGATTCCTGAAAAGATTATATGGAAAGCTGCATAGTCGTGATAAGGCGTTATACAAGTATGATAAATGTATAACTACATATAAGATAGAAACATCTGAATTCGCAGGAGCCATATCAGGAGCTTATGGAATTAAGGAACATATGCCTTCCTATGTATTCAATGAATATATAGAACTTCAATTTGAAGACGCTAATTTTATGGCAATAAAGGAATACGATATGTATCTGAAAAAGCATTATGGAGACTATATGGTATTGCCACCAGTAGAGAAGAGAATCACTCATGAATTTAAGGCCTATTACTTGTAAAGAATCATTTATGAATATCTCAGTTTTAATGACCTGCTATAACAGGAAAGACAAGACAATAAAGTGTTTTGAGGCTTTGGCAAATGCTATACTTAAGTGTAGCAGATCTATAACACTAGAAGTTTTCATTACAGATGATGGTTCTACAGACGGAACATCTGATACACTCAAGTCAAATAGCTATCCATTCTCAATTCATATAATCAAAGGAAATGGAAATCTGTTTTGGAACGGCGGAATGATTGCAGCATGGGAAGCTGCATTACGACAAGGGAAGCATAACGGTTATTTGTGGTTAAACAATGATACATATATTTACCCAGATTTATTTGATGAGTTACTTGAAGCAGACGATTATTCATTTAAGAAATTTGGGATTCATGGAATATATGTCGGTTCAACACAGGATCCAGTAACCGGTAAATTTACTTATGGTGGTTTTAACTTTGTAAGCAGATGGACACTAAAGGATAATTTTGTTCATCCAGATGGAAGTTTCCAGCTGTGCCAATGTGCACATGGGAATATTACCTATATTTCGCATGACGTGGTTAAGAAGATGGGAATTTTGTGCAGAGACTATCTTCATGGTGGAGGTGATCACGACTACACGTATCTTGCTTATAAAGCCGGTTTCCCCTTGATTGTACTGAAAAAATATGTAGGTACTTGCGAAAACGATCATAAAGATGACGGATATGCTGAATTTATAAAAATGTCTGTCGGTAAAAGGATTAAGTATTTATATTCTCCTATTGGATTCAATTTACATAACACCTTATTGTTTCAAAAGAGATGTTTTCCATACAGATATCCTTTTGTGTGGGTAATGGGGTATGCTAAAGCATTATTCCCTAAAATGTACTTTGGATTTTATAAGGCTTTGAGAAGGTGTTCATGATTTTAAAATAGACAAAAGAACTTTGAAATGGAAGACTTAAGAAATGATGTTCGTCAGATTACAGTTGTCATGGCTGTATATAATGCATCTGATACCTTAGCACAAGCTATAGAATCTGTGATAAATCAATCATATAAGGATTGGTTGATGATATGTGTAGATGACGGTTCTTCGGATAATTCATTGGAAATTCTTAATAATTATGCTCAAAAAGATTCAAGAATAATCGTTTTGTCCCAAAAAAATGGTGGACCGGCTGCCGCAAGAGCTGCTGCTTACAGAATAGTACAAACGCCTTATGTAACATTTTTGGATTCTGACGACTTATATAGTCTGGATATGTTAGCAAGTTTGATGGTATGTGCTAAAAGGACAGATGCTGATACTATAATACCTAATGTCATGTGTGAGCAACATAATGGCTCATTCATGAACTGGAACAGTACTTATGGTATAAATGAAGGCCTTGAAATGACAGGTGAAGAATGTTTCAGCAAAACTTTCATACAGCCTTCCATTCATGGTATTAATATGTGGAAAACTGATCTGGTTAAGCGTTTTGCTTTAAATGAAAATGCCACATACAATAATATGAATGCGGATGAATATATACAAAGATTATTATTGTTAAACAGCCGTAAAGTTGCATTTTCTGGAGGAACATATTACTATAAATGTAATATGCAGAGTATAACGAAAGGCTTTACAATTCGTCAACTTGGTTATCTGGAAACATGTCATAAGTTTATAGATCTTATTGATGAGTATAATCTGAAAGAACCAGTTTCTTCAATAATTAAGGAATATTATTTTAGACATATTATACATCTGCAGATACGCCTATACAAAGATGGCAATATTTTGCCAAGAAAAGAATATACGTCAATGAAGTCAGCTATAAGAGAAGCCTATAATCAGGCTATATCTCATAAAGATGATTATCATTTTAAGGAGAAAAAATTTCCTTTAATATATAAAACTGCATCAACAAGTGGATATTTACTGTTTTGTCTGACTTGTTTTTTATTTGCAAGATATAAGAAATAAAATGATTGAAGTATCAGTTATCATACCTGTCTATAATGTCGAAAAATTCATTGAGAGGTGTGTTGCTTCTTTAATGAAGCAGACATTAAAGAATGCGGAATTTATCTTTGTTGATGATGCGACACCAGACAGGAGTATAGAATTGGTAAAAGAAGTGATAGAGCGGTATCCTGTGCGGAAGAACCAGGTAAAACTGCTTCGTCATAAGGTGAATCAAGGACTTCCTGCTGCGAGAAACACCGGACTGTCTGCGGCCATCGGTGAGTATATTTTTCATTGCGACAGTGATGATTATGTTGAACCGGATATGTTGGAACTGCTATATGAAAGGGCTAAAGCGGATGATGCAGATATCGTGTGGTGTGACTGGTGGCTGTCATTTGCAAAGAATGAACGCTATATGAAACAGTCTGAGTATTCTACATCCATGGATGCTTTAAAAGGTATATTGGAAGGGACTATGAAATTCAATGTGTGGAATAAATTGGTAAGACGGACTTTATATATTGATAATGATGTATATTTTCCTTCAGGTTACGGAATGGGAGAAGACATGACTATGATACGTCTTTTTGCAAGGGCACGAAAGGTTTCTTACCTGCCAAAGGCTTTTTATCATTATGTACAGCAGAACAGCGGAGCTTTTTGTAAAACAAACTCCGATAGGCATCTGATTGATATAAAACACAATGTTTCATTGGTTGTAGATGATTTGCTGAACTTGTTCGGGAACAGCATGGAGCGGGAAATTGCTTATTTTAAGTTGAATGTAAAATTTCCTTTTCTTATCAGTGATGATTATGCCAGATACAGATTGTGGCAAGACTGGTTTCCTGAATCAAATAAGTATATTATAGAAAATAAAAGCATTTCCTTGCGTAGCCGTATTCTGCAATGGGCTGCATGGAAACACCAATATTGGTTTGTCTGGTTATATTATAAATGTATTCACAGCCTTGTGTATGGTGTGATTTATCGTTAAGATTATTATGTTGGCAATACGAATAGTCGGAATGGCGTTTGCGGTTATTCTGACCAGCTTATTTTTTTTTCCTTTTGAGTTTACTTTTCTTCCGGGTATAAATACAAAGATGGTATTAGCAGGTATAGGTCTGCCGTTATTGGGATACCAACTGGCTAATAAACGCTTACCTATTATAAACGTGGGGATATTTATTCTTTCGCTATGGGCCGGAATAGTTTCAATAATAGGATGGTTCTCGATAATATATAACAATACACCAGATACTGCTTATGCAGGATATATCATATCCATGTGGGTATGGCTTAGTGCCGCCTATACTATAAGCCTTTTCATAAGAAAGGTACATGGCCATATTTCAGCCTCGTTGATAATAAGATATCTGCTGATAGTATGTGTGCTGCAATGTATTATGGCTCTCATTATTGATTCGTATCAAAGTATTAAACAAATAATAGACTTTTATGTTCAGCAAGGACAGGATTTTTTGAATAAATCAAATGTACGCCGCCTTTACGGTATTGGAGCCTCACTGGATGTGGCTGGTTCAAGATTTTCAGCATTACTGGTCATTATAGCTTATACAGTAGCGAAAATAGCCAAATCAGAATCAAGAAAATATGTTCCGTTGTTTCTGACTGGTTTCTTCCTGATAGCTGTTGTAGGGAACATGATAGCGCGTACAACTACTGTTGGGCTGATTTTGGCGGTGGTATACTGGCTATATATTTCTAGAATATATACATTCAGGATTGACGTTGAGTATAAGGGATTATGGAACTGGCTTATAATATTGTTTATTATTACAGCATTAATAACTTTCTTATCATACCATTTTGTACCTGGTATTGAGAAGAAACTGCGTTTTGCCTTTGAAGGTTTCTTCAGCCTTGTTGAGAAGGGTGAATGGTCTGTAAGTTCGAATGATAAGTTACAGACTATGTATGTATTTCCTGAGTCACTGAAAACATGGCTTATAGGTGACGGTTATTTTTCGAATCCGAAAAATATTGATCCGTATTTTATTGGTAAGGAAACTGGTGGATATTATATGGGTACAGATGTTGGTTATCTGCGATTTATCTTTTATTTCGGTTTACCAGGCCTATTTGCCATGTGTATGCTTCTTTTCAAGGCTGGTTCATTCTGTATTGAGACTTTACCTCAATATAAAGTAATGTTTGTATTACTGATGATGGTGAACTTTCTGGTATGGTTTAAGGTCTCTACAGATATTTTTCTTGTTTTTGCTTTCTTCCTTATGGTGAGCCGAGAAGAAGATGATGAAGAAGAACAAATAGAACTAAACTCATGAAAATAGTATATTGTATAGCCGGAACATGTCATTCCGGAGGTATGGAACGGGTTTTAGCCAACAAGGCCAACTATCTGGCAAGTAAAGGCTATGATGTTGTGATTGTGACCACAGACCAGAAAAATATGCCACCGTTTTTCCCTCTGGACCCTAGAATAAGATGTATTGACCTTGATATAAATTATGAAGATAACAATGGGAAATCTTTTATTAACAAGTTGGCTCACTATCCTGTAAAGCAATTTAAGCACAGAAAGCGTCTGAGGGATATTCTTCTTCTGGAAAGACCGGATATTACTGTTTCCATGTTCAACAATGATGCTTCTTTCATTCCAAACATTAAAGATGGTAGTGCAAAATTGCTGGAAATTCATTTCTCAAAGTTCAAGCGTTTGCAATATGGACGTAAAGGTTTATGGAAAATTGCAGACTTGTGGAGAAGCCGACAGGATGAGAGAGTGGTAAGACGATATGATAAGTTTGTGGTTCTTACGGATGAAGACAAAACCTATTGGGGGAAAATGCCGAATATAGAAGTTATACCAAATGCTCTGAATTATTCTACAGCATCAGTTTCTTCTCTTGAGAGCAAAAAAGTTTTGGCTGTGGGACGTTATAATTTTCAGAAGGGATTTGACCTACTAATAGAGTCATGGAGACTGATAGCTGGTGAATTTCCTGACTGGAAACTTGATATTGTTGGTGACGGAGAGGAACGTTTGGAACTTGAGAAACTTATAAAACAATATGGTTTGAGCGGTTCTGTCTCACTGGTCAAAACACAGAAAGACATGGAGTACGTATATACAAATGCATCCATATATGCTTTGACTTCACGTTATGAAGGCTTGCCTATGGTACTGCTTGAAGCGCAGTCGTTCGGGCTTCCGATAGTTTCTTTCAAATGTAAGTGCGGCCCTATGGATATTGTGGATGAAGGGAGAAGCGGCTTTCTTGTAGAGGAGGGAAATATATCAGAGTTTGCAGTAAAACTGGGTAAACTTATGGGTAACACCAGGTTGAGAAAAGAAATGGGAAAAAATGCGAAAAATGCTTCATCGAAATATAATGAGGAAATAATCATGGGAAAATGGATCAACATATTTAAAATATTGACTGATAAATGAAAATAATAGTTATTTCGGCTGTCAATCTACGTAAGGGAGGGACACTGACAATATTGCGCAACTGCCTGGAGTATCTCTCACCACTTGCACAAAGCGGAGAATATAAGGTTGTTGCACTGGTACATAAAAGGGAACTGGCTATGTTTCCCGGTATAACATATATTGAAATGCCATGGACTGTAAAAAGTTGGTTTCTAAGATTGTGGTGTGAATATGTTACCATGTATCGTATATCAAAAAAGCTTTCTCCAGTCTATCTGTGGCTGTCATTGCATGATACAACTCCCAACGTAAGAGCTGAACGCTGTGCGGTATATTGTCATAATTCATTCCCTTTTTATCCATGGAGATGGAAAGAACTTCTTATGAACTATCACATAGTTTGCTTTGCCTGGTTCTCTAAATATATATACAGAATTAATATTCATAAGAACTATAGAGTGTTGGTGCAGCAAGACTGGATAAGAAAGGAGTTCATCCGGTTATTCAATTTGCCACAGGACAAGATTATAGTGACATTGCCGTCTGAAAGAAAAAGTAGCTATACCGAAAGTCGCTGTAAATCTTCCTCATCACCTTATGTTTTCATTTATCCTTCTTATGGTGATATTCACAAAAACTTTGAACTTTTATGTGAAGCTGCAGCATCACTGGAAATGGAAATAGGAAAGGGAAAGTTTAAGGTTATTATGACAATATCCGGCACAGAGAACAAGTATACTAGATGGTTGTTCAAAAACTGGGGACATGTTGACTCTATAGAGTTTGCCGGCTTTATGGATAGAGACAGACTTTATTCCTTTTATGATAAAGCAGATTGTCTGGTCTTCCCATCAAAGGTCGAAACGTGGGGCTTACCTATAAGTGAATTTGCACAGTTTGAGAAATCAATGTTATTGGCAGATTTACCATATGCACATGAAACAGCTTCTGGTAGTATCAGAACATCTTTCTTCAACATAAATAAGCCTGAAGAACTTAAGGAGTTGATGAAGAAACTCATAAAGGGTGAAACCGAATTTTTAAAATCGATTCCTACTATAAAGCCGGAAATACCAATATCTCATACATGGGAAGAATTATTCAATTTACTGATAAAATAAAACCATATCTTTCTACTTTATAAGTAACACTTCTTTCTGCAAAGGAATTAAAATAATTAAAGTATTTCAAGTTTAAAATGTCACTGATAGGCCAACAGCAATGGTGAAAGACAAATATAAATATGCATTTAAATATCAATACGTTCTGAAAAGAAATATGAACAGACTATATATCTTTAGTCAAGAAAAACAGAGAGTCTTAAGTCTGTAGCCGGAATAATTGATATCAATTGTAACATTATAAGCTGATTATTCATCTTAATCACCCGAATTTAATATCATTTCACCTAATTTACTTAAGGAAGAAAATAAAGACGATTAATTATATTTAAAAACTACAGATGGATTTTAATGGAATAAAAATTCTTCAGTTAGGGAAATTCTACCCGATGCGTGGTGGCGTAGAAAAGGTTATCTATGACCTGATGACAGGTTTATCTGAAATGGATATTTACTGTGACATGGTGTGTGCTGCTATTGAGGGTAAGAGCAGAATCAAAGTTGTGAACGAACATGCAAGGCTTATCACATGTAGGACATGGATTAAAGCTGCAGCTACAATGATCTCTCCAGCCATGATAATGGAACTTAGAAAGCGGAAAAAGGATTATGACATTATACATATCCATCATCCAGATCCTATGGCCTGTCTGGCTCTTTTTCTTTCGGGATATAAGGGAAAGGTAGTACTGCAATGGCACAGCGATATTCTTAAACAGAAATTTCTTCTAGAGATTTACCGTCCGTTACAGAGTTGGTTACTCAAACGTGCAGATATCGTTATTGGTACAACACCAGTATATCTGAAGGAGTCAAAGTTCCTGAAAGATGTGCAACACAAGGCAGTTTGTCTTCCGATAGGTGTAGAACCGATAGTTCCAGATAGCAGGAAAGTTGATGCTATAAGGGAAAACTACAAGGACAAAAAGATAGTATTTTCATTGGGACGGCTTGTTGAATATAAAGGCTTCCGTTACTTGATTGAGGCTTCAAAATATTTGGATGATAGTTTCATAATATTGATAGGCGGTACCGGTCCTCTGAAGGATGAGCTTATTAAGATTATAGAGGATAATGGATTGGCAGGTAAGGTAAAACTTTTGGGAAAAATACCTGATGAGCTTCTTTCTTCCTATTATGGAGCCTGTGATGTATTCTGTCTGAGCAGCGTAATGAAAACTGAAGCCTTCGGTATTGTGCAGATAGAAGCCATGTCCTGTGGAAAACCGATTGTTGCTACTAATATACCTCAATCAGGCGTATCGTATGTGAATGAACATGGGGTATCCGGTCTGAATGTAGAACCTTCAAATCCGAAAAGACTGGCCGAGGCTATAATGAACATAACAAAAGATGAAACAACATATAAAGCCTTTTCCGAAGGAGCCTTTAAAAGATACTCAGAGTTTTTCACAAAGGAAAGTATGATTAATAATTGCCGAAACATCTATCAAAATAACATATAAAACCTAATAAACAATTATTAAGCAATGAAGATATTACAAACAAATTCATTGAGTAACGTGCAGGCCTATAATAATCAGACACTAGGAAAATCTGTATCAAAGCGTTCATTTGACATCATATTCAGCATCTTAGGGATAATTATTATAATACCAGTTTATGCTATTATATCTTTACTTATAAAGCTGGAGGATGGAGGCCCGATTATCTTTAAACAGGAGCGTATAGGTTATAAGGGGAAACCGTTTACCATTTATAAATTCAGGTCAATGGTTGTAAGCGCTGAATCAAATGGTAAGCCTGCTCTATGTCAGAAGAATGACAAACGTATGACAAGAACCGGTTTCTTTTTAAGGGCACATCATTTGGATGAAATCCCTCAGTTATGGAATATCCTTAAAGGAGAGATGAGTTTTGTAGGACCGCGTCCTGAAAGAAAGTACTTTGTTGATCTTATTGTTGCTGTAAATCCTGACTATGAACTGCTTTATAAGTTAAGACCAGGTATATTTTCACCTGCAACATTATACAACGGATATACTGATACAATGGAAAAGATGCTTGAACGTCTAAGAATGGATCTGGAGTATATGCGTAACAGAACATTTTGGTTGGATATTAAAATAATCTATCTGACGGTAATATCATTACTGACAGGCAAGAAAATATGATTATATGAATAACAATAATATTATCAGATCAAAAAGAAATTTGAAACTACGAAGAATAGGAACCCAGTATATGCTTGTTGATATGGGCGATAAACATATCAATATGAGTGAAGTCTATAGTATGAACAAAACGGCTTCAAATATTTGGGGGTACATATGTTCAGGAGAATATACATTTGAAAATATTGTTGAATGGATGTGCGAAATTTATGAGGTTCCAAAAGAAACTGCAGTTCATGATTTGTCAGTTCTGCTGGATGAATGGAAGTCATATGGTCTTATTTTATGATTCAAGGTTTTACTATAGGATATTATAATGCCGAAGTCTAGAATACAAATTGCATTCTTTTCATTATTGCAGTCCGGCTTATGGGATTCAGATATTGAAAGTCTGTATGTATTCCCTCTTACCGACAGGGAATGGGAAGAAATATATCAACTATCAAGACGTCAGACTGTAACAGGTTTGGTTTTCAGTGGTATCCAGAAACTGAAAGAGGACTTTCAACCTGAAGAGGACCTTCTTGTCAAATGGATAGCGACAATAGATGCTATAGAGCGTTATAACATTAGAATGAACCAAGTCTTGTTGGAACTCAAAAGTATTTTTGAAGAGTACGGATTACATCCGGTACTTTTAAAAGGGCAAGGCTTGGCAGGTTTGTATAATGAACCTTTATTGCGCGAATGTGGAGATATAGACTTATATTTTGTTTTTCCTCAGGAATTTAAAGATGCTGTTAACTGCATACATAGCTTGGGTATCAATGTAATGGATAAGGCTGATGGCAGTCTGATTTATTTCTGGAAAGGTATAAAGGTAGAACATCATAAACGACTGCTTGACCTGTTTTCATCTGATAGTGTAAAAATTGCCGATGATATGGAGAGAAAATATGGTTTTAAGGAAGTTGGACTGTCTGACGTATATGCATTAAAAATTCAGATTCCACATCCTGTTATAAACATAACACTGCAAAGTGTCCATATATTAAAGCATGCTCTTGGACTTGGTATCGGTTTACGACAGTTTTGTGATCTTGCCATTTCTTTAAAGGCATGGCATAATGAGTTGCCGGCCAAAGATATGATTCAGATAAGTGAAGATTTGCATCTGGTTAAATGGTTTACATTACTCTATTCTTTCTTGGCAGAATACCTGAACATTTCTTCTTCTTACCTTCCATATCAATGTTCGGCAAATCAGATAAATCAATTGTTTGACATTATATGGAGTGGAGGAAATTTCGGTCAACATGCAAATAATAAGCGTTATACTGGGGAATACTCATTTGGCAATAAGATAATTACGGCCCTCACATATGCCAGAAATATCAGGTTCGCATATGAATATGCACCGAAAGAAGCTTTTGCTCTTATTATGAATCTTATTAGAGGTCAGTTTAAATGAAAAGAGAATATTTTTTTTGTATAGCGGACTTTTGTATCTCACTTTCTGCTGATGACAATGTGCGTATAGATGAGTTTCTGCCTTCTTTTCACTCTTTCAGGTGTGACATACCACAAAATGATAATATAATCTTACGATGTGAAATACTGTTGTTAAATGATTGCATGAAAGAAGATTTTGATGGTAACATTATTGATGAAACAGTCAATGAAATGGGGACAATCCGCTTGTTGGAGCATGAACGAGGTTATATGATAGCCCTAAAATCGTATCTTCAGAGCTGTTGGCATTATATGCTGGCAGACAAGGGATTTACATCAGTCCGTACATATATAGGCACAGATGAAGAAAATGCTGGACAGGCGTTATCTTCGTTGTTGCGTATAGCTTTCTCTCAATCAATATTGAAATATCAGGCAATATCTATACATGCGGCTGCTGTATACACTAGCAATCGTGCATATCTCTTTATGGGCGAAAGTGGTACAGGTAAAAGTACACATGCCAGATTATGGATGGAACATATACCAGGCACCAGACTACTGAATGATGACAATCCGGTTGTCAGGCTCACAGATGATGGAATCAGAGTTCACGGTACACCGTGGTCAGGCAAGACAGATTGTTATAAGAAACTTTCTTTCTATATAGGTGGAATTGTAAGGTTAAAGCAGAGTCCGCATAATTTCTTTACAAGTCTTTACGAAGTAGATGCTTTTGTATCTGTCTATCCGGGCTGTTCAGTATTGGCCTGCGACGATCAACTTCGAAACTCTCTGTATGATACGCTTGTAAATATATGTCAAAAAATACCTGTTGGTGTTTTGGAATGCAGGCCTGACGGGGATGCAGCATTGCTGTGTTACAATAAATTTAATAGTTAAACAAACAATTTCAAATAAATTAATCATGTACAAACAGATGATTTGGGCAATCTTTATTGCCGTATTGTTTTTTACCTCGTGTACATCGAGTAAAAACATTGTTTATCTGCAGAAGATGCAGACTGGGGTGAAATATCCCTACACAGACCGTAATGAAGCTACCATACGTAGGGATGACAGGTTAAGCATTACTATTAGTAACAAGAATCCGGAACTGGCCATACCATTCAATATTCATGGTGGAACATTTAAGGTAGGAAATGAGGGTGATGTAGAAACTGATGCTTCAACCAAAATAAATGAGAAAGGATATCGAGTGGACATATATGGAGATATTGATTTTCCTATTCTTGGGGTAATCCATGTAGAAGGCCATACAATAAGCGAGTTAAAAGAATTGATAAAAGAGAAAATCGAGAAAGGTAATTATATGAAAGATCCTCTTGTTTCAATAGAGTTTCTCAACTTCAAGTATACGGTTTTAGGAGCTGTTGGTCATAACGGTACTTTCACTGTTGACGGTGAACGTATCACATTGTTGGAAGCTATTGCCAATGCAGGAAACCTGACAGCGAAAGCGCGAATGGACCGTGTAGCCGTTATAAGAGAAGTGAATGGTGAACGAGAGATGTTTATGCATGACCTCCGTAGCATGGATTTGTTTGAATCACCGGCTTTCTACTTGCAGCAGAATGATGTAGTTTATGTGGAACCCAAATATCTTAAAACAGACCACGAAGACCGTGGATGGAAAGTTACAACAATACTGCTGTCAGTGGTAACAGCAGTAGCTTCAATACTATGGGCTATAAAATAATACTATAAAATATGCAGTCGGAAAGAAAATCAAAAAACGAACAAGGAATCAATCTGGTAGACTTGTTATTATACTTCGCAATCAAGTGGAAATGGTTCTTGTTATCTGTCCTGGTATGTGTAGGTTTTGCATGGTACCAATATGCATCTGCGCCATTTGTATATTACCGCTCGGCAACTGTAATCATAAAGGATCCGTCCAACAAGGCTTCGTCTGCTGGACTTGACCGTTTTGACAATTACATCAATAAGGTAAATGTGGCCAATGAAATTTTACAGTTCCGTTCTAAAAAACTGATGCGGGAAGTCGTTGAGCGAGTACATGCAAATGTAAGCTATCAAATTGAAGATGGGTTAAGAAAAACAGAGCTATATACAAAGTCACCGGTATATATAAACTTTCTTAATGTAATGCCAGAACAGTTTATAAGTTTTACGGTACAAATAAAGGACAAGGAAACTCTTGTGCTGTCTGATATTAAAGGAATTATAACAAATGAGTCATATACGGTAAAACTGAATGACACAACAGCCTTGAGTAAGGATATTCGAATAGTAGCAACGCCCACAAATTACCATAGCAGTTCCTGGACTGGAAAGGAGATATATGTACAGAAGCTTCCGCTGGAATCAGTAGCAGACCATTATAAGAATGCGTTGGGTATTCAGCAGGAGGAAGAAGAAGCTTCAATTCTAACACTTGCATTAAAGGACAACTCTCCTGTGCGGGCTGAAGACATATTAAACATGCTCATAACTGTTTACAATGAGGAAGCCATAAAAGACAAGAACCAGGTGGCTATCAATACTGCCGATTTTATAAATGACCGTCTTATCATTATAGAGAACGAGTTGGGCAGTGTGGAGTCAGATCTGGAATCATTCAAGCAACGTAACCAGATTGTGGACATTTCTTCAACAGCCGGAATATATATGGAAGAAACACAGAAATACAATTCTAATGCCCTGGAATTGGAAACCCAGCTTCGTCTGGCAAAATACATAAAGGAATATCTGACAGATCATTCTAAGGAAACTGAGCTTATACCTTCTAATACAGGTATAGGTAATATAAATATAGAAAATCAGATAGAGAATTACAATACTATAAAGTTGAAACGTGACAGACTGATTGATGACTATAGTGCAAATAATCCTATAATGGAAGAACTAAACAGTTCACTGCTCGCAATGAAACAAAATATCATCAGAGCAGTGGACAATATGATCGTAAGCCTTAACGTAAAGCGCAATGATGCCCAGAACCATGAGAAAAGGGCAAAGAATCGTATCACTTCCATACCTACTAAGGAACGTCAGATGCTGTCAATAGAACGTCAGCAGAAAATTAAGGAATCACTATACCTTTTCCTTCTAAACAAAAGGGAAGAGAATGCACTGTCACAGGCTATGGCGGATAATAACGCCAGAGTTATTGACGGTGCGGACGGCAGCAGTTTTCCGATATCTCCTAACCGTAACAAAATTCTATTATTGGGACTGTTTGTGGGGGTAGCAATACCCGGAGCTGTATTCCTCTCTATTCTGTTTATGGATACGAGGGTACACAGCCGCAAGGATTTTGAAGGAATTGTCAATATTCCTTATTTGGGAGAAATTCCTCAGGTTAAGGAAGCAAAACAAGGAATCAGGAACAGTGAAAATGTTTCAAACAAAGAACCGGATGACAGCATAACAACTGAGGCTTTCCGAATCTTGCGAACCAATATGTCCTTTATGGTCAGAAAAGATCATCCTCTGCAGGTTATTACACTCACCTCGATGAATGAAGGTGCAGGAAAGACCTATATTTCGCGTAATCTTGCCATGAGCTATGTATTTACTAAGAAACGCGTTCTTCTGTTGGATATGGATATTCGTAGAGGTACACTCAGCAGGTTCCTCAAACTGTCTAAGACAGGTCTGACAGATTATATTGCAGATACATCATTAAAGGTAGATGATATAATACAAAGAAAAGGAAACATTGATGTTATCGCAGCCGGTACAATAGCCCCAAATCCAGCCGAACTACTTATGGAAGAAAGGCTTGACCTCCTGATAAATGAACTCCGTAGCAGATATGACTATATCATAGTGGATGGTGTGCCTGTTGGACTTATTGCCGATGCAACAATCTCCAACCGTATTGCAGACCTGACTATTTTTGTTGTAAGAGCAGGTCGTCTTGACAGAAGACAGCTGCCGGACATTGAAGAACTTTATAAAGAAAATAAATTACGCAATATGGCTTTGGTATTGAATGGGGCAGAACTGCAACGCCGCTATGGATATTATGGCCGCTATGGTTATTACGGATATGGTTATAAAAGGAAATAAATAATAACAAAATAAATTTAGAACAATGAAGAATCAGAAAAAGGAAATTTATGAAACACCCAAAACAAAGAGAACAAGGGTGAAACTTGAAAGTAGCATCTGCGTAGCATCTGACAGGAAACCAGGGGATAATATAAGCAGTGACCGACATGTGACTATAAGTAATCAGAATGATGGAAAAGAGTTTCAATTTGGAAATAACAGTTGGGAGTAATTAATCTGAAATATCTGAAAAAATAGATAATTATGAGAAAGAGTTATTTTTTACATTGGATTATATTAGGTTTGGTGCTCATCATGAGTAGTTGTAGTGAAAATGATGATTTAAATACATCCAAACCTGGAGATGGTATATTATTTTCCGCGTCAAGACCCCAAACAAGAACCATTTACGATGGTTGGTTACAGCTTGATTGGATTACAGGTGATCAGATTGGTATATATTCAGCTGAAGCTAATGCTTTGGATGTTGACATAGACAAGCCAAAACATTCAATTTATGAGATAACCGGATTTTCAAATGAGTCAAATCATTCTAACCATGCTGAATTTAATGTTTTGGAAAGTGAACAAGGCCTTAAGTGGGGTAGCTATAATGACCATACATTTTATGGTGCATATCCGGCAGAACGTATAGAGACATATCCTGATGAAGGGGATATGAAAGGTATGTTTAAGATGAAATACAAGACAAATCAGGTTTGTAGAGTCTCATCTACGGCCAGTCCGTATGAAACTACCCCTGATATGAAAAATGCCTATATGGTGGCAAAGAACACATTAGCTCCAACATCAGATAATTGTGTTCTGCTAAATTTCAGACCGATAATGACAACATTGGGAATTACGGTAAAAGCCGGAGCAACAGGAGAGAATATCGGTACTGGAATAATACCTGCTCCGACAACTATTACAGGTGTTAGTGTGATAATGCCAAAGGCTTTGTCAGAAGGAAAATTCATTTATGATGTGGACAACGACGGATTGAAAAACGGTTCTGTCATGGATAATACCAAAGAAGCTGTATTTGTTTCATTTGAGCAAAATGATGAACGATATATCAAACTGAATAAAGGGGAGAATATATCGTTTTTAGCGTTCCTACCACCTATATCTATGGACGGTACAGCAAACAATGCAGCGAAAATAAGAATACATACAACTGGCTATCAGAATTACGTAATATCATTGAATGGTAATCTTGCTCAAGAAAGTAAAATTAAAGTTGAATTACCTGATTTTGACCCAAACAATTTACGCTCTAATAACTGGATGACATATTTGGATGACAAGGTCTATGTTTCGCAATTGTCCATACCGGGAGCCTATAAGGATTTTCAAAGTTCATCTCTAAATTTAAGAAACCTGATGAATATGGGCGTCAGGGCAGTGGACTTGCGTTCTGTTACTGATGTTAACAGTGTTATCGAGAATATGAAATTATTTTTGGGGGATACTAATAACAAAGGTGAGTTTATCATAGCGTTATGCAGTGATAATACAACAATTCAACCAGACAATATTGTTAAAGATTTCGATGCCAATATGACATTAGGTCAGGCGAGAGGAAAGATACTTGTTATTAGACCAAGTATATCCAGTATTACATTTAATGACTATACAGATACAGAAAAAGTTATCTCAAGCCTTAAATTTGCAGGAAATAAGGAACCGGGTAATTGGACAGTTACCTATTGTGCCAAAGATGGCATGGAGGTGGCAAATATTGCTTCAAGTAACAAAAGCATTTATGAGCATATCGTAAAAACACAAGAAGGAAATACCGGTATAGTTATGACACCGTATGCATGTTCTCAATACTATGATGCTTCAAATGCAGTATACGGTGACTTGCTTACCCAATCCATTATAGACTGTAACTATAAATTTATACACAAATTCTCAGTAAACAATTAAGAAGAAATAATATGTTGAAACAGTTTATTTTAACGATGGCATGTACAGCCATTACTATCTCTATCTCAGCACAAGATACTGATACAACTGTAGTTGGTTCAGACATTACGGAAGAAATACAGTATAATAACGACAAATATAAAGTTGAGACCAATCATTTCCGGTACAACTGGTTTGTAAGTGGCGGTTTTGGTGGTCAGGTTATATTGGGTAATCATGACAAACAGGTGAAATTCTTCGACCGTATTGCACCGGCTCTAGATGTTGCTGTCGGCAAATGGTTTACACCGAGCATAGGTGTAAGACTGATGTACAGTGGACTTTCAGTGAAAGGTGCAACCCAGAAAGAAGGACATGGAGAATTTCCTACACACAGTACCGGAGAAGATGTACCAGGAAAGGGCGGTGACGGTTATTGGCTGATGAAACAGAAATTCAGTTTCTATAATCTTCATTTAGATGCTTTATTCAATATATCAAATATTCTGTGTGGATATGATGAAAAGCGAATATATAATTGTTCTCCATATTTTGGTCTTGGTTTGGCTAGAGTTTGGGAGTCACCTCAAAGCACGGAGGTTAGTGCAAATTTTGGTGTACTTAACTCTTTTCGTCTGAATGATGCTATTAACTTAAATCTAGAGATTCGAGGTGCATATGTAAGTGATCGTTTTGACGGTGAATTAGGCGGTCGTTGGGGAGAAGGTATCTGGAGTGCTACTATTGGTTGGACTTATAAATTTAAGCCTCGCGGTTGGAATAAAAGCAAGACTATTATACGTACCCATGACCGTACATCAGACCTTAAGGCCATGCAAGACAAAATTAACGATTTGCAAGCACAACTTGCCAAACGTGAGCGTGATTCCCTTACCGTCATAAGAACACTGGTAGCTGCTAACCTTGTGATTTTCGATATAGATACATGGGATTTGACTGATGATTCGCGTGTTCAATTAGGTATGTTTGCTGAAACTATAAAGAAGGCAGATCCAAATGTCGTGTATACCATTACAGGATATGCGGACAAAGGTACGGGAAGTGTAGAAAGAAATTTCGAATTAAGCAAGAACCGCGCAAGGGTTGTCTATGAATGTCTGGTAAATGAATTCGGAGTGCCTAAGAAACAGCTTAGAGTAGATTATAAGGGCGGTGTAGATGATATGTTCTATAATGATCCCCGATTGAGCCGTGCTGTAATAACTAAAGTATTGGAAGAAAAAGAATAAAAGTGACAATAATGAAGACTAAAATCAATGCATTGGCCGGTCAAAGAGTGACTGGCTATGCACAAATAAAAAAACTTGTATTGGCGGTTTCGTCAATAGTTCTTCTGTCGGGAGTGTTTTCATCATGTGTTGATGATGAGTTCCCTATAGCAGGAGCTTCAACTGAGACAACAAGAAGTGAAACAAGTGTAACTAATCCTGGAGGGCTGATACAACAAAGTGACGGAACATGGATGTCACAAAACTGCCGTGTGCCTATTGTGGGTCCTGGAAGGGTGGTAACTAATATCGGTGGTGGATTGTTGGACGTTGCAGGAGGTGGAAATAAAGTTGGTAATGCAATTGATACGGATTTAAAAAATTATACAACAACTTCTATAAATATAGCAAGTGCTGATGTTTATTATCCTATCATTTCCATACGCGACCTTTATCATACTTATTCCGCAGGTCAAAAGGTTGGTTTTGTATTCAAGGAGTTTGGAAGCACTGTTCTGAATCTTAATGTGTTGAATGGAATGACCATACAGACATTTCTTAATGATAATAAGCAAGAAGAAGTTATAGCAGAAGGAAATACAGAAGGAGTCTTAGATCTGGACTTATTATCTATTACAAGCAATAATAATATAGCCGACCGTGAGATTTCATTTGAAGCAACTAAGTCTTTTGATGAAGTACGTCTTTGTATGTATGGGGTAGGAGCTGATGTAATCACAACTATGACAACAGCCATAAAATATGCTTTTGTAGGACAGAACCCTGAAATAAGGGCAACTAGCGAGAGTGATTTTAGCAGTTATTGGACAGAAGGAAACCCAAAAATAAACGATACTAATATAGGTATTATTATTCCAGATTATATGACTAATGTTGCCAAAGCTGAAAACATCATTAATGATGATCCAACAGACTCTGCACCGTTTACATCTGAACTTGGAGTCCAATCTAAAGCAACAGTAAACTTTAGACGCAGTATTCCTGTAGGAACAGAAATAGGTTTTCATTATTCGCTAGGTGAAGTACTGAGTATTTCGCTACTTGGTAACTATTCTCCAACACTAACTTCATTCGATAGTAGTAATGATGAAGTAGAACAGACAACGCCTGGTTCTGAGCTTTTAGGTATAGGACTTTTAAAAGGGTCGAAAAATGCTTATGTAAGTATGATTACTAAGGAGGAATGCACTCAAATACAATTTAAGCACCCTGCAAAACTTTTTGATTTAGGTGGAATGGATGTTTATTACGCCTATGTACGTGAACCGGTAAAGCTTGATCCAACAAACTATTTTGCTATAAGCAGTAAGGATGAGACATATTCCACTACTTATAAACTGAAAATACCAACAGAGGGAAGTGTTCAATTTAGTATAGATTCTTCACCTGACGGAACTACCCCTGGTATATCTGATGATAATATTTTATACGGAATGACTGAACCAGGAAACTATGTAATTACGGCTATATATACAGATTCTAATGTAAGCCAAGTAAAACAGACTATCACCATAACAAAAAAAACAGCTACTATATCAGGAGATTGTAATCAATACATTACTACAGCTAGTAATAAGGCAAGTATTACTGAAGCGTATAATTCCGGAGGAGGTATATCGGTAATATCAAAAACATTGGGGTTAAGTAATATCATTGATTCTGATTATGATAATTATGCTACATTTTACGGTGTTTTGAGTCTTATAGACTTTGAGCCTATTGCTGCAATCGAACTTGGAACTCCTATTACCACTAATACGGAAACTCGTGTTGGATTCGAGGTACAGGCAGTAACCGGGTTGGCAGATGTTTCAGCAATATCAACCTATCAGGTGAAAATTTATAATAATGGATCAGAGGTAGCAAGCAGTTCTGATGGAAATGCCGTTAATGTAGGTGTCTTGAATTTTGATAACAGCAGGGTTAGATTAAGTATTAATATAAACTCAGGTGTCACTTTTGACCATATTGAGTTATGGAGAAAAGGTGTTGTTGAAGTACTTGAAACGCAGAAGATTTATAATGTCTTTTACGAGAGTACTCAATGTGTGGAAGAAGGACCTAACGAAGCTTGTATGGAGGTAATGACGAATACAGGACATAACCTTAACATAGATTATGA